>OJNZ01000116.1_pt1 | contig 65003 bp, 55 predicted proteins | sample 1598001 | NCBI WGS metagenome assembly OJNZ01 (sample SAMN01915225, study PRJEB22387) | human gut metagenome | isolation source: stool | host: Homo sapiens | place: USA | reverse complement strand
CAGAGCGTCTGCCTTACAAGCAGAGGGTCGGGGGTTCGAATCCCTCAGCTCCCACCAACGAACGAAGACGTTTGAGATTTCTCAAACGTCTTTTTTTGTTTTCGGGTCGGGTCGGTCGGTGCGGGACGGGTCGGTGTGGTCAGTGCGGGTCGGTGTGGTCAGTGCGGGTCGGGCCGGTCGAGGTGGACGGTGCGGGTCGAGGCGGTCGGTGCGGGTCGAGGTGGACGGTGCGGGTCGGTGTGGTCGGTGCGGGCCGGGTCGGGACGAGGCGGATTGGGCCGGGCCGGCCAGTGCGGGTCGGTTGGTGCGGAACGAGGCGGCGGGCGGGTCTCCGGGTGCGCCACGGCGGGCGTCCGGGCGCGTTGCTACGGTTATCTTGCGCGTCTCGCCTTGATGTTCTTGGGTGCCACGGCGGAGCTCCGGGCGCACCGCTGCCGTTATCGTGTTATCGTGTGCGGGCCGCTGCGGACAGCCGACTCCGTCCATCTTCCCTTGCCGCCTGCTGCATGCTTTGCTCCTTCCGCGGCTCCAGCATCTTCGGTATCGCTCGTCCCTCGCTCTCTTCTACGCCGCTTACTCTTCGTGCTCTTCGGCGGCCTCGGTGCGGTGCGGGTCGATGAGCAGCGCCTCGAGCGTGAGCTTGGGAACGTAGTGCACCCCGTCGCGGCGGTAGTAGCGGCGGTCGCCGTCGGAGTCGATGGGGGTCAGCTCGATGTGCTCGATGCCCCGCCCGATGGCCAGAATGAGCAGCGGCTCCCACTCAAGAGCGAACTCGCGGCGAATCGCCTCCCGGTCGAAGGCCCCGATGCAGATGCCGTTGAGCCCCAGCTCGACGGCCTGAAGCAGCATGCTCTGGGCCGAGATGCCCAGGTCGATGTCGACGTAGCGGCTCTCGGCCTGCGTCGAGCAGCAGATGATGAAGGCGTTGGGCTCCGTGCCGGGCAGCGGCAGGTGGAGTTCGGGCAGCGCACCGCCCAGACGGATGTGCGGCAGCACGCGCGGCGCCTCGTCGCTCAGCACGGGACGGAAGCGCAGCACCTGCTGGTTGCGGGCCGAGGGGATGCGGGTGTTGACCTCGATGATGCGGCGCAGCTGGTCCTCGCGAACCAGAAAGCCGGAGTCATAGCCCCGGTGGCTGCGGTTCTTCAGCAGCAGGCGGCCGAGCGTTGCCCCCGGCCTGCGGGCGGCCGTGCCGCCGTTCTGCCGTGCGAAGTACTCCTCCATCTTGCGGCCCAGATAGTTGTCTGCCATGGTCTTCGAGTATTGGTTCTCTTCGGGTGCAAAGGTACGGAATTATTTCCGGACCCGGCGCAGCTGTCGCATCCCGTTACGCATGCCGCACCCCCTGTCTCTTCTCTTCCGCCGCTGCCCCGGACTGCATGACCGGGCCGCACGGAAAAACGGCGGCCCCGCCTGTTGCGGAGCCGCCGTGCGGCGTTTATACCCGGCGGGAGGCTGTCGTGCCGTGCGCTACGACCGGAGGCGGCGTGCCCCTCCGGGGGCGGCTACGGCCTTTCAGCCGCGGGGTCAGCGCTTGTCGTATATCTCAATCGCACCCTCGTAGGTGCCCTCGATGCGGTAGCCCTTGCTCGTCTTGAGCTTGACGTCGAAACTGTAGGTGTCGCCCGTGCGGGTCACGGTGACCGTTCCCGAGCTGGCGAAGCCATAGGTCGAGACCCGCTCTTCGGAGTACTCTTCGCAATAGGTACCCAGCGGCATGGTCGAGTCCAGGAAGCTCTCCTCGTAGCCCGGTATGAGCGTCAGCGCCGCGTTGGTGTCGGCGACGGTGTAGGTTCCCTCGACAATCTGTGCGTCGTCACCCGTGGCGACCAGGAAGTCCACCGAGAGCTTGTGGCCGGCGTCGAGCAGGTAGTAGTAGCCGTCCGAACCGCCGGGTTCGACGTCGTAGAGTTCGACGGTGCACTGGTCGGTCGTCTCGTCGTTGTTGTAGTACTTGGCGATGGCGCGCACGAACGACATGCCGGTGAGCTCCTTCTCGAGCGGCGGGAGGTTCTGCTCCTGCTCCTCCTCGCGGTTTTCGAGCGTCAGCGGACCGGTGTAGCTGCCCGTGAACTCCTCGCCGTCGGTGGTGACCAGCGAGGCGGTGATGGTGTAGGTGCTGCCCGAGAGGCGGACGTCAATCGTACCGTCCTTGAACTCGATTTGGCGGATGCCGCCCTTGCCGTCATTGACGGTGCCGCGGGTCTTCTCGGGGTCGAAGGTGCGCAGGCTCTTGCTCGTGGCATATTTGTAGGAGCCCTGCGTGATTGCGGGGTCGCCCGAGTGCGGCTCGAAGTAGTAGAGGTCGATGCTCAGCGTACGGCCTGCACCGGTAGTGGTGTAGATGCCCTCCTGTTCGGTCGCCTCGCCTTCGGAGAGGACGACGTAGTACTCGGCGTAGTTGTAGCCGGCCGGTACGCCGTAGTAGAAGCCGGCTACCTGACGGTCGAAGGTGGCGGGAGCCGAGGCATCGAACCCCGTGGTCATCTCGATGGTGACCACCTCGGAGCGTTTCGAATCCTTTTCGCCGACGGCCGCAATGAGGTACGTGGTGGCGGGGGTGAGCTCGTTGACCGTGTGCGTGCCGTCGCTCTCGACCGTCGTGCCGCTCCGGAGAATCTCCTCGGCGTCGGGCGTCTGCCCCTGCTTGGGGTTGGCGATGAGCAGGTAGGCGGCGCGGGCGCAATCCTGCATCTCGAGCGAGAAGGAGAGGCTCGTGGTCGTCGCCTCGCCGGGCGTCAGCTTCACGGCGGGCTCCGCGTCGGAGGGCGCCGTCGTGGCCGAGGCTGTGGCGACCGAACCGAGGCGGTCGCCCTGCATGGCGACGGCCGAGATGGTATAGGCGGTTTCAGGCAGGAGCCCGTCGACGGTCACCGTCTGGGACTGGCTCACGGGGATGCCCTGAGCCGCGAGCGTCTCGGCCGAAGGTGCCGATTCGGTTGCGGGAAGACAGAGGTAGAAGGCCTTCTCGGCATCGCGGAGCGTGAGCGCGAAGGTGAGCCGGTCGCTCTGAGGGGTGATTTCGCCGATGGCGACGGAGGGGGTTCCGCCCGACGGTTCGGTCTTGTCGTCGTTGCACGAAGCCAATGCGGTCAGCGACACCAGCAGCAGGGCTCTGCCCAGGAGCGAAAAGAGGATTTTTTTCATGGTGATGAGGGGTTAATTGGGTTTTGGGTTGTTGGTTAACAAAAGCAAGGTAGCTGTTTTACAATGAAAAAGCAAATTTTTCGGGTGCGGTTTTTCTGTTTCGGCCCGCCAGCCGCCTCCAGGGCCGTTCGGCACCTGTCGGCACCTGTCGGCACGAAAAAAGGCGGCAGGGAGTCTTCACGACTGCCTGCCGTCCCCGAAGGTTTCCCTTCTGAAAACTACTAACCCAAACTTAAATAAATGAAGAAACCTCGCTGCGGTTGCTGCTCCGCAGTTGCTTCGGTAAGGGGCAAAGCGCATGCCAAAAGAGAGCCGCCGGCGGAATCGGCTCCGTCGGCGGCTCTTCGCTTCATCATTCGGTCTGCGGCGCCTATTGCGGAACCCTCCGCTCCTGGCCGCGCCTCTGGGCTAATGGAATACGCCCGTGTAGGTCATCGGTGTGAGGGCACGCAGTTCGCGCTTGACCTCCTCGCGCACGTCGAGTGCGTCGATGAAGGCGGCAATCGACTCCCGCGTGATGTGGGTGTTGGTGCGCGTGAGGGCCTTGAGCGCCTCGTAGGGCTTCGGGTAGCCTTCGCGGCGCAGAATGGTCTGGATGCCCTCGGCTACGACCGCCCAGTTGTTCTCCAGGTCGCGCTCGAGCGCCTCGCGGTTGAGGATGACCTTGTTGAGACCCTTCATGAGCGAACGCAGGGCGATGATGGTGTGGCCCATCGGCACGCCGATGTTGCGCAGCACGGTCGAGTCGGTCAGGTCGCGCTGCAGACGCGAGACGGGGAGCTTGCCCGAGAGGTGGGCGTAGATGGCTCCGGCGATGCCGAAGTTGCCCTCGGCGTTTTCGAAGTCGATGGGGTTGACCTTGTGGGGCATGGCGCTCGAACCCACCTCGCCGGCCTTAATCTGCTGCTTGAAGTACTCCTCCGAGATGTACATCCACATGTCGCGGCAGAGGTCCGTCAGGATGGTGTCGATGCGCTTGAGGTTGTCGAAGATGGCCGCCAGGTTGTCGTAGTGCTCAATCTGGGTGGTGTACTGCGAGCGGCTCAGCCCGAGCTTCTCGCCCACGAAGCGGTTGGCGAAGGCGACCCAGTCGTAGTCGGGGTAGGCCGCATGGTGGGCGTTGAAGTTGCCCGTCGCGCCGCCGAACTTGGCCGGCACGGCGATGTCGTGCAGCATGGCGAGCTGCTTCTCGAGCCGCTCGACGTAGACCATGAACTCCTTGCCCAGCGTCGTCGGCGAGGCGGGCTGTCCGTGGGTGCGGGCCAGCATCGGCACGGCGTGCCACTCCTGGGCCATGGCGGCGAGCTTGTCGCGCACCTCCTCGATGGCGGGGTAGTAGACCCCGGCGAGCGCCTCCTTGAGCGAGAGGGGAATAGCCGTATTGTTGATGTCCTGCGAGGTGAGGCCGAAGTGGACGAACTCCTTGTAGCGCTCCAGACCCAGCGCATCCATCTTCTCCTTGAGGATGTACTCGACGGCCTTGACGTCGTGGTTGGTGACCGCCTCAATCTCCTTCACGCGCTCGGCGTCGGCCGGCGAAAAGTCGCGGTAGAGGGCGCGCAGCGCGTCGAACTTCGTGTGGTCAATCTCCGCAAGCTGCGGCAGCGGAAGCTCGCACAGCGCGATGAAGTACTCCACCTCGACGCGGATGCGGTACCGGATGAGTGCCTGCTCCGAAAAATAATCGGCCAGTTTTTCCGTTACATTACGGTAGCGGCCGTCGATGGGCGAAATGGCAGTGAGTTTGTTGAGCATGGGTATCTGTTGTTTTTTGGGTTTTCGGCGATGTCGTTTCGGGCGTCCGGGCCGCGGGGCGGCGGCCGCCGCCTGAGGAAGCCGATGCACGGCCGCTTGTACGGAGGTGCCGGCCTGCGGGCGGCGCAGCCCGATTTCCGGCACCAAATTTACGACATTTAATTGAATTACGCATAATTTTCCTACCTTTGTAGGGTTGAAGAACTTATATTTCGAAACGATGGGATTTCTGACCGCAATCATAGACGCGCTGGCCGAATTCGTGCGGCGCAACCCGATTTTCACGCTCATTGTCGTGGTGCTGGCACTCACGGCGCCCGCCCTTCTGAAGGGCATCGCCCTCTTTGTGCTCTACCTCGTGCTGGGCTTTCTGGTGCTTGTCTTCCTGGTGTCGCTTCTCTTCAGATGGCGCATCCGCCGGGTGCAGCGTCAGATGGAGGAGCAGTTCGGTGCGGGCGGCTTCGGCGCCGGTTACGGCAGCGGGCGCGGAGCCCGTACCGAGGGGAGCAGCCGGCAGCAGGAGGGCGAGGTGAAGGTCTACCGCACGAGCGAAACGCCCGAGAAGCGGGTCTCCGAGGACGTGGGCGACTACGTGGAGTTCGAGGAGACGAAGGGGCCGCGCGCATAGGCAGTCGCGTAGGCAGTGTACGAGGCTTCGGCGCGCCGGGGCTGACCGCCGCCCTGTCGCGGGGCGGAGGACTGGAGCAACGCTCCGTTGCGGAGCCGCCGGCTGGGTCCGTGCGGCGGCTATTGCGCCTCCCGAGGCAAATCTTCGGCCGGAATTGTTGGGCACTTGCCCGATAATTTCGTACCTTTGCGCCATCGGATTCATTCATTCAAAATCGATAGCCCCTTGTTGCAGCTCTTCGAATATATAGGCCGCTACTTCCAGCTGATGGGCAAGGTCTTCTCCCGCCCGGAGAAGGCCGCCATCTACCGCCGGCGCATCATCTACGAAATGGAGGCGCTGGGGTTGAACTCCATCGGTCTGACGGCCATCATCTCAGTCTTCATCGGCGCGGTCATCACGCTGCAGATGTGCATCAACCTCGACTCGCCCTTCATCCCGCAGTCGCTCATCGGCTATGCCACGCGCGAGACGATGATTCTCGAATTCTCGTCGACGGTCGTGGCGCTCATTCTCTCGGGCAAGGTGGGGTCGAGCATCGCTTCGGAAATCGGCACGATGCGCATCACCGAGCAGATTGACGCGCTGGAAATCATGGGCGTCAACTCGGCCTCGTACCTCATCCTGCCCAAAATCGTGGCGGCGGTCCTCTTCTTCCCCTTCCTGACGATTCTGAGCATCGGTATCGGCGTGGCGGGCGGATGGATGATTGCCTGGGCGACGGGCATCATGATTCCCGACGACTACATCGAGGGCCTGCTGCTCGACTTCAAGCCCTACTCGATTGTCTACTCGCTCATCAAGACGGCCGTCTTCGCCTACATCATCACCTCCGTCTCGGCCTTCTACGGCTACTACGCCAAGGGCAACTCGCTCGAGGTGGGCGCCGCCTCGACGCGCGCCGTGGTCGTGAGCTCGGTGGTCATCATGATATTCAACCTGATTCTTACGCAGATTCTGCTGATATGATACGCGCCGACCACATCACCAAGACGTTCGACGGCCGGACGGTGCTCGACGACATCACGGTCGAGTTCGAGACGGGCCGCACCAACCTCATCATCGGGCGCAGCGGCTCGGGCAAGACCGTGCTGCTCAAGAGCCTGGTGGGGCTGCACGAGGTCGATTCGGGCTCCGTGTGGTACGACGACGTGAACTTCACGCAGCTGGGCTTCCGCGAGCGCAAGCGCATCCGCAAGGACATCGGCATGATTTTCCAGGGCGGGGCGCTGCTCGACTCCTCGACGGTCGAGGAGAACGTCAAGCTGCCGCTCGACCTCTTCACCGAGCAGTCCGAGCGCGAGAAGCTCGAGCGGGTGAACTTCTGCCTGCAGCGCGTGCGGCTCGAGGATGCCAACCGCCTCTACCCGGCCGAGCTCTCGGGCGGCATGATTAAACGCGTGGCCATCGCCCGCGCCATCGTGCTCAACCCCCGCTACCTCTTTTGCGACGAGCCCAACTCGGGCCTCGACCCCCAGACCTCGATTGTCATCGACAACCTGATTCACGAAATCACGCGCGAATACAACATCACCACCATCATCAATACGCACGACATGAACTCGGTGATGGAAATCGGCGAGAAAATTGTATACATCCACGAAGGACGCAAGTGGTGGGAGGGGTCCAAGGATGAGATTCTCCAGGCCGACAACCGCGAACTCAACGACTTCGTCTTCGCCTCGGCCATGGCCAAGCGGGCCAAGGAGGCGGCACGCTGAGGCGGGCCGCGAAACGGGGAGGGGAGAGCGTGCGTCCCGTTGAGGCGTGGATGCGCTCCCCGCGGGCGTCTGTCCGCTCGCTGGCCCCGCCGGGGACGGTCCGCAGCGGCCGTTGCGGGGTGACAGCCGGCTGCCGGAGAGTGCAAGTGAAGCCGGTTGTCGGTTGCCGGAGGGCGGTTGTGGGACCGATTGCCGGCTGCCGGAGGTCGCGTGTGCGGCCGATAGCCGGTTGAGGTGCTCCCCGCAGGCGACCGGCCGCCGGCCGAGGGACCAAAAAAAATGATTTTTATTTGCGTAATTTTGCCAAAGTGTGTAATTTTGCGCTCGGAAAATAAAGGATGTTTTCAGTTATTAACCAATAAATCAAAAAACTATGTCTCAGATTAAGATTGGTATCAACGGCTTCGGTCGTATCGGTCGTATGGTTTTCCGTGCTGCCTGCACGCAGACCGACAAGTATGAGATTGTCGGCATCAACGACCTCTGCCCGGTAGATTACCTGGCTTACATGCTCAAGTACGATACGATGCACGGCCAGTTCAAGGGCACCATCGAGGCTGACGTCGAGAAGAGCCTGCTGATTGTCAACGGCCACGCCATCCGCGTCACCGCAGAGAAGGACCCCGCAAACCTGAAGTGGAACGAGGTAGGTGCCGAGTACGTAGTAGAGTCGACCGGTCTGTTCCTGACCGAGGAGAAGGCCAAGGCTCACCTTGCAGCCGGTGCCAAGTACGTCGTTATGTCGGCTCCCTCGAAGGACGCTACCCCGATGTTCGTATGCGGTGTGAACACCGACACGTACGCAGGCCAGAAGATTGTTTCGAACGCTTCCTGCACCACGAACTGCCTGGCTCCCATCGCCAAGGTGCTCAACGATAAGTTCGGTATCACGGACGGTCTTATGACCACCGTTCACTCGACCACGGCAACGCAGAAGACCGTAGACGGTCCCTCGATGAAGGACTGGCGTGGCGGTCGTGCCGCTTCGGGCAACATCATCCCCTCGTCGACGGGTGCCGCCAAGGCCGTAGGTAAGGTTATTCCTTCGCTGAACGGCAAGCTGACGGGTATGTCGATGCGTGTTCCGACCCTCGACGTATCGGTTGTCGACCTGACGGTCAACCTGGCTAAGCCGGCCAAGTACGAGGAGATTTGCGCCGCCATGAAGGAGGCTTCGGAAGGCGAGCTGAAGGGTGTTCTGGGCTACACGGAGGATGCAGTCGTATCGTCCGACTTCCTGGGCGACCCCCGCACCTCGATTTTCGACAAGGCTGCCGGTATCGCTCTGACCGACACCTTCGTGAAGGTCGTTTCGTGGTACGACAACGAGTGGGGTTACTCGAACAAGGTGCTCGACCTCATCTCGGTCATGAAGGCCTACAACAAGTAATCGAACTCCGATTCGATAATCGGGAGGCTCCGGAGAACCGGAGCCTCCTTTTTTTGTGCCTGCGCGGAAGGGCATAGGTGGCTTCGGAGGTTGTTGGAGGGCGTTGGCGGGAGTGGGTGGAGAGGGGAGGCGGATGCCGGGTTTCTTTTTTTGTGCCGGTGCAGGGGGGCAGACGGGTTTGGCAGGAGCGGAGTTCCCTGGCTGTGGATGGGATGTGTGGAGCGCGGCGGATGCGCGCCTCTTTTTTTGTGTCCGTTTCGGCAGGTGCGGACGGGTTTTCGAGCTCGATAGTGAGCGGAGTCGCTGCGATGCGGCGTCTTATTTTTTGTGCCCGTTTCGGCAGGTGCCGGGCAGGGTGTGCGTGTGGGATGGGTGGGATGGATGCGTTGGATACGGCACCGCGCTGAATGTGGAGAGGCGGGACGGAATGGTTAGCCGGGGCGCAGCGGACGAATGGGGGCTTGCTCTGCCCGGAAGGGTAGCGTGCGGCGCAAAAGCTCCGAACCGACAGACCCGGCGTGGCCCGTTATAGCCCGTTATAGCCCGGCAGGGGCCGATGCCCTCTCCGTATGGTTACTCCACTCCGGCGGCCGAGACCTTCAGCTCGATGGAGGCTCCCGACCACTGATTGATGGTGCGGCGCTCCTTCAGCAGCCGCTTCCCGTTGCACTCGATGAGCAGGTCGAGCGGAAAGGGCTTCGTGGCCTCGATGTCGTTGCTTGCGGGCAGCGTGTGGGGGATGATGTAGATGTAGAGCAGCAGATGGTCGCAGACCGGGGCCTCGAGCACCGCCCGGCGGTCGGGCGTTATGCCGGAGGGGGGCGTCGTGAGGTTGCTCCCCACGTCGGCCACGCGCGACTCGGCCGTCGTGAATCCGATGCGGTTGCCCGCCGGGTCGAAACAGCCGCACATGAGTTCCACGTTGTAGCGCCACCACTCCTCGTAGGGGCTGCTCACCTCGATTCGATACCCTTTTTCCGTTGCCATCCTTGCAGTTCTTATTCCGGGAACAAAGATACGAAAAGGCAAACGCAAAAATTCCTGCTCGCATAAGATTTTTGCCCGGTGTTCCGGCTTCCCGGCTTCCCGGCTTCCCGGCCGTCCGCTGTTCCAGCGTTCCGGCGTTCCGGCCGTCCGCTGTCCCGCCAAACTCCGGCCCGGGAGCGCCAAAGCCCCATCCTGCTTCCACCCTCCGACCACCGGAGCCCCACCGGAATCCCATCGGAGCTCTATCGGAGTCCCACCGGAAACCCTGCCGAGGCTGCCGGAAAGGGTCGGCGGGCCGTTTTGCTCCATCCGCCGCCCCTTTGCGGGCGGCATCCGACATCCGGCGTCGGCAGCCCCGCAATGCAAAACTCCATCAAAATCTTTGCAATTCTCTGAATTTTTAGTAACTTTGCGCACTAAATACGCTCAGATGGAGGTTCGAATGGACGATACGAAAAGGTTCGTGATTGCCTACAAAGGGTTGAAACCGGGGCAGTACACGTTCCGTTTCGAGGTGGACGGCGGGCTCTTTGCAGCCTACGAAAACTCCGAAATCAAGGACGGACACTGCCGGGTGGAGGTCGTGATGACCCGCCTGGAGCAGCTGCTCGACCTCGATATCGCCATTGCCGGAAGCGTAGTGGTTGCCTGCGACCGTTGCCTGGAGGATTGCGAGATTCCAATCGACTATCGCGGCCACCTTGCCGTGAAGTTCTCGGACGAGGTGCAGGAGTACGACGGCGAGGTGCTCTGGCTCTCCCCCTCGGAGGACGAGGTGGACCTTACGCAGTACATCTACGAGAGCATCGTCCTTGCGCTGCCCTACCAGCGGGTGCATCCCGAAGGGAAGTGCAACCCCGAGATGATGTCCCGCTTCAGGATTGTCTCGGGCGAGGAGTTCGCCGCGCTGGAGGCCGAAGCCGAGCAGCAGGCGCCTCCCGAGGGCGAATGGGCCAAGCTGGCCTCGCTCAAGGAGCGCATGGAGCGCGAGGAGCTCGAGGCGCAGAAGGAGGCTCTGGCCGAGGAGCTCACATCCGAGGCGGAGGAGTGCGAGGAGGCCCTGGCCGACGGGGATGAAGAGAAGAAACTGTGAAAGAAGCAGAAAAAGGATACGTTAAACTTATAATTCATACAGTAAAATGGCACATCCTAAACACAAAATCTCGTCGACGCGACGTGATAAGAGAAGAACTCACTACAAGGCCGTAGTTCCTACGGTGGTTACCTGCTCGAACTGCGGTGCAGCCGTGCTCTACCACCGGGTTTGCCCCGAGTGCGGTTTCTATCGCGGAAAGCTGGCTATCGAGAAGAAGGCCGCTGAATAGGCGGTGGAAAAAGAGTGCATTGCGGACAATGCCCTCTTTTTTCGCAAGATAAACGCCCCGTCGGAACGGTACGGGGTGGGCGTGTCTCCGTCGCGGACCGGTTTTTTGCAGTCGGGTCACGGTGGTGCGCGTTGCGTCCTGTGAGGATTCTTCGGGGAGACGCGGCGCCGGGCGTCGGGAGCTCCCGCAAACAATGAAGTTCAACCAAATCTTGGGAACTATGTTAAAGATTGGTGTAGATGCCATGGGCGGCGATTTCGCCCCCGAGGCTGCGGTCAAGGGAGCCGTCATGGCCCTCGGAGAGCTCGGCGCGGATTGCCGCATCGTGCTGTTCGGCGACCGCGAACGGATTCTGGCCGTCCTGGCGGCCGAGGGATGTCCGGCCGAGAAGTTCGACATCGTACCCACCACCGAGGTTATCGAGATGGGCGACCATCCGGCGAAGGCCTTCCAGACGAAGACCGATTCGAGCATCACGGTGGGCTTCGGCTACCTGGCCAAGGGCGCGATTCAGGGCTTCGCCAGCGCAGGCAGCACGGGCGCGATGATGGTCGGCTCGATGTATGCCGTCAAGCCGATTGAAGGGGTCATCCGTCCGACCATCTCGTCGGTCGTTCCGACCATCTCGGGCCGTCCGACGCTGCTGCTCGACGTGGGGCTCAACGTGGACTGCAAACCCGAAGTGCTGGCGCAGTACGGCGTCATTGGCTCGATTTACGCCGAGGCCGTGCTGGGCATCGAGTCGCCGCGCGTGGCGGTGCTCAACATCGGCGAGGAGGAGGCCAAGGGCAACGCCCAGACGAAGGCCACCCACGAGCTGATGAAGGCCGAGGGCGAGGCGGGCAAGTTCCGCTTCGTGGGCAACATCGAGGCTTCGTACATCTTCACGGGCAAGGTTGCCGACGTGATTGTCTGCGACGGTTTCGTGGGCAATACGGTGCTGAAGATGGCCGAAGGGCTCTATCGAATCAACAAGGCTCTGGGTGTGGACAACCCCTTCTGGAACTCGATGAACTACGAGATGGTGGGCGGCACGCCCGTGCTGGGTGTCAACGCTCCGGTCATCATCGGCCACGGATGCTCGACGCCGTTGGCAATCAAGAACATGATACTCTCGACCGTACGGTGCGCCGAGGCGGATTTGACGGGCAAGCTGAAGAGTGCGTTTAACAACTAACCATTAAAGAAAATTATCGATGGCAAAGATAACAGCTGCGATTACGGGTGTCGGCCAGTACCTGCCGGATTACATCCTGACGAATGAAGAATTGAGTAAGATGGTCGACACCTCCGACGAGTGGATTATGTCGCATATCGGCGTCAAGACGCGCCACATCCTCAAGGGCGAGGGCGTGGGCACCTCCTACATGGGTGCGCGCGCCATCATCAACCTGCTGGACAAGACCGGCGTTGACCCGATGGACATCGACCTGGTGATTTGCGCCACGGTGACCCCCGACATGTTCTTCCCCTCGACGGGCAACCTCATCGCCGACCAGGCGGGCTGCAAGAACGCCTTTGCCTACGACGTGTCGGCTGCGTGCAGCGGTTTCCTCTTCGCACTGACCACCGGAGCCAAGTTCATCGAGACGGGCTCGTGCAAGAAGGTGGTGGTTGTCGGCGCCGACAAGATGTCGTCGATTGTCGACTATACGGACCGCTCGACCTGCCCGATTTTCGGTGACGGTGCGGGTGCCGTGCTGCTCGAGCCCAATACGGAGGGGCTGGGCGTCATCGACGAGATTCTCCACTCGGACGGCTCGGGCGAGCTGCAGCTCTACATGAAGGCGGGCGGTTCGCGCTATCCGGCCTCGATTGAGACGGTGCAGAACAACTGGCACACGATTACGTGGGACGGCCACGCCGTCTTCAAGGCTGCCGTTTCGAAGATGGCCGACGTCTCGGTTGAGATGATGGAGCGCTACAACCTGACGGGCGACGACATCCGCTACCTGGTGCCTCACCAGGCCAACCTGCGCATCATCGACGCCACGGCGCGCCGCATGGGCATCACCAAGGACAAGTGCATGATTAACATCGACCGCAACGGCAACACCACGGCCGCAACGATTCCGACCTGTCTGTACGACTACGAGAAGGAGCTGCGTCCGGGCGACAACCTCATCCTGTCGGCCTTCGGCGGCGGATACACCTGGGGCGCCATCTACGTGAAGTGGGCCTACGACGGTTCGAAGGCCTGAGCCACGACCCAATCGATTTGAATGCAGGAGCTCCGGAGACGGGGCTCCTGCGTCGTTTTCGGCGGGACGTTTCAGTTCCCGTTCGGAATTCAGCGCTATCTTTGCAGAAGAATAAACTGGTAATACGATGAAACTGCTGATTGTCGAGGATGAACCCTCGTTGCGGGAGATTATGGTGCGGACGCTCCGCGGCGAGCGTTACGTGGTGGAGGAGGCTGCCGACTACGCCTCGGCGCTGGCCAAGCTGGAGGACTACGACTACGACTGCATCCTGCTCGACATCATGCTGCCGGGCGGCAGCGGCCTGCGGCTGCTCGAGCGGCTCAAGGAGCTGCGCAAGAGTGCGGGGGTGATTATCATCTCGGCGCGCGATTCGCTCGACGACAAGGTCGAGGGGCTCGAGCTCGGGGCCGACGACTACCTGGCCAAGCCGTTCCACCTGGCCGAGCTCTCGGCCCGCATCCGGAGCGTCATCCGCCGCCACCAGCGCGACGGTCTGGAGAGCCTCGACGCCGGCAACGTGCGCCTCTTCCCCGACCGGCAGCGGGTCGAGGTGGCGGGCCGCGAGGTGGAGCTGGTGCGCAAGGAGTACGACATCCTCCACTACTTCATGAGCCGTCCGGGACGCATGGTCAACAAGGCGACGCTGGCCGAGGCGGTCTGGGGCGACCACATTGACCAGAGCGACAACTTCGACTTCGTCTACGCCCAGATGAAGAACCTGCGCCGCAAGCTGGCCGACGCCGGGGCCGATATCGAACTGAAGTCCATCTACGGCTTCGGCTATAAACTCGTCACGCGATGAAGCTCATCAACCGCATCATCCTCCACATCTCGTGGGTGCTCACGCTGCTGCTGGCGGCGTGGGCCTCGCTCTTTTACTTCGCGATGGTCGACGAAATCAACGACGAGGTCGACGATTCGCTGGAGTTCTACTCCGAGATGCTCATCACGCGTTCGCTTGCCGGCCGCGAGCTCCCCTCGTCGAGTTCGGGCAGCAACAACAGCTACTACCTGCGCGAGGTGACGTCTGACTATGCCGACTCGCACCCCAGTGTGGCCTACAGCGACGAGGAAATCTACATCCCCGAGATGGAGGAGAGCGAGCCGGCCCGCGTGCTGCGGACCATCTTCGAGGACTGTGACGGGCGGCTCTTCGAGCTGACGGTCCTCACCCCCTCGTTCGAGAAGGATGACCTGCTGGAGACGATTCTCTGGTGCATGGTGTGGCTCTACCTGCTGCTCCTGCTGACCATTCTGCTGGTCAACGTGCTGGTGCTCCATCGGATTCTGCACCCGCTGTACGCCCTGTTGCGTTGGCTCGACAGCTATACGGTAGGCCGCGCCAACGAACCGCTGGACAACGACACGCGTGTTCCCGAGTTCCGCCGGCTCAACGAGGCGGCCATCCGCAATGCGGCGCGCGCCGAGTACCTCTTCGACCGCCAGAAGCAGTTCATCGGCAACGCCTCGCACGAGATGCAGACGCCGCTGGCCGTCTGCCGCAACCGGCTCGAGATGCTGGTCGACACGACCGAGCTGAGCGAGGAGCAGATGGGCGAAATCTTCAAGGTGCAGCAGACGCTCGACTATCTGGTGCGGCTCAACCGCTCGCTGCTGCTGCTCTCGAAAATCGAGGGCGGGCAGTTCCCCGAGTGCGAACAGGTCGACTTCAACGCTCTGGCGCGCCGTGCGGCGGCCGATTTCGGCGAGCTCTATGCCGCGCGCCGCATCCGCATCGAGCTCCGCGAGGAGGGTGCGCTGCACTTCCGGATGAACCCCTCGCTGGCGGCCAGCGTGGTGAACAACCTGCTCAAGAACGCCTGCGTCCACGGCGGCGAGGGGGGCGAGGTGGAGGTTACCCTCACGCGCCGCAGCCTGTGCGTGGCCAACACGGCGACGGGCGGACCGCTCGACGGCGAGCACATCTTCGAACGCTTCTACCAGGGGACGAAGAAGGAGGGTTCGACCGGGCTCGGCCTCTCGATTGTCGATGCCGTCTGCCGGCTCTACGGGCTCCATTGCTCCTACGCCTTCGTCGGCGGGCGCCACACCTTTACCGTCGATTTCCCGCAGTAGCCGGCGGCCCCTGTTTCGGAAACTTTGCCCCGGCAACGGATGAATGAACCGTTGCCGGGGCATTTTTTTGGCCGTTCTGTACTTTTTTTTCGAAAAAACGGCAGGTTGTTCGCAATTTCAAATTCATTTCAGGTTTGCTTCCCAACTTTGCATCGTGATTCAGTGACAAACTCCGTAAAACAGATTCCGACGATATGAAAAAACTGGCATCCCTTTTGGCTCTGGTGCTCCTCCTCGCGGGAGCGACCCCCGCTCTGGCGGGCGACGACCGTCCCATTGCCTATGAGAAGCTCCCCGCCGCGGCGCGGCAATTCATCACCGCCCACTTCGCCGATACGCGCCTCTCCTATGCGAAGGTCGACTCCGAGTGGTGGGATACCACCTACGAGGTGGTCTTCGTCGACGGCCGCAAGGTGGAGTTCGCGCGGGACGGCTCGTGGCGGGAGGTCTCGTGCAAGTACGCCGAGGTCCCGGCCGGGATTATCCCCCCGTCGATTCGCGACTACGTGGCCTCGTCCCACCCCGGACAGAAAATCATACAGATTGAGCGCGACCGCCGCACCTGCGAGGTGAAGCTCGACGGAGGTCTTGACCAGACCTTCGACCGCGACTACCGCCTTATCGGCATCGACGACTGATGCCACCCTTGTAACACACCAAACAACAAATCAACAACCGAAAACAAAAAACGATTGCACTTATGAAACTTGGATGGATTTTGATGACGCTTGCCTCGGCCGTTGCGCTGGTGGGCTGCGACAAGAACGACGATGCAGTACAGGTACCGGCCCAGGTCGAGACGGCATTCCACGCGATGTACCCCAACGCGACCGACGTACGCTGGAGCGGCCGGAGCGGCTACATGGTGGCCGACTTCCGCGAGAGCGGCGTAGCCAACTCGGCGTGGTTCGACCACAGCGGCGGCTGGCACATGACCGATACCGATATTCCCTATCAGGCGCTTCCCGAGGCGGTGAAGGCCTCCTTCGAGGCGAGCGAGTACGCAACGTGGCGCATCGAGGAGGTGGAGAAGGTGACCCGTACCCGGCTCGAGACGCTCTACGTCATCGAGGTGGAGCAGCGTGAGGCCGAGATGGAGCTCCACTACTCGGAGGACGGCGTGCTGCTCAATGCCGTGGCCGACGACGGCGACCATTACAACGACGACCTGCTGCCGCAGCAGCTCCCCGCCGAGGTTGCAGCATTCATCGAGCAGCGTTACCCCGGGGCGCGCATCCTCGAGGCCGAGCGTGAGCGCGGCATGCTCGAGGTCGACATCATCGACGGCCGCACGGCCCGCGAGGTGGTCTTCGACAGCGCCAACGCATGGCTCCACACCCAGACCGAGGTGCGCCGAAGCGAGCTCCCCGACGCCGTGCTTCAGGCCTGGCAGCAGTCCGAGTACGCCTCCTACGAGCTCGACGACATCGCCTACTACGAGGCTCCGACGGGCGACTACTACGAGCTGGAGCTCGAGCGCGGCGACCGCGAGGTGAAGCTCCGCATTGCAGCCGACGGCACGATGCTCTGACGTTCGGGCCGCAGGGGAGGAGCGCGCGCGGCGCAGCCTCGACGGCGAGGGGCGCATGACCTCCACCCCGGTATCGGATGGATTGAAGGAGGCAGGGATTGACCCTGCCTCCTTCAATGCGTGAAGAGGATGTGACGAGGAACTGCCGCCCGCCGCTCAGAAGAGGGAGGCGACTCCCTGGAACGAGGCCAGAATGACGACGTAGCGCAGCAGCTTGCCCACGAACATCGAACCGGTCGTGAGCCAGAGGTTGGCATGCATGAGTCCCAGCACGATGGCAATCGCCTCGCCCACGTAGGGCAGGAAGCCGAAGAAGCCCATCAGCGCCCCGCGCCCCGCGAGTATCCGGCGCGCCTTGTCGAGCTGCTTTTCGCTCACGCCCAGACGCTCAATCCATTCGCTGCGCCCCAGCGTACCAATCCAGTAGCAGCTCATGCCGCCCAGCGTGTTGCCCACCGCCGCCGCGGCCAGACACCAGAGCGGGTCGAGCCCCATCCGCACGAGGATGATGAGCACCGCCTCGGAGCTGAAAGGCAGGATGCTTCCGGCGACGAAGGCCGAGAGCAGCAGCCCCCAGTAGCCCCAGTCGGCGAGCAGTTGTGTGAGTGTATCCAGAAAAGCCTCCATCGGTCGTTGTCCTTGCGCCGGAGCCGGCCGCCCGTTGGGCGGTGCGATGCTTCCGGTCCGGCAAAGATAGCGCTTTTTCGGCGGAGTGCGGCATCCGGAGCACGTCGTTGTTGTCCGGTTCGGGTCCGGTCGGGTTGTAGCTGGTCGGGTTCAGGTCCGGGTCGATTCAGGTTCGGGTCCGTTTCGGGCCCGGTCGGGTTCAGGACCCGGACTGGAGCGCGACCGGCGAAGGGTCGGCAGAGTTGGCGGCAAGGGGGCGCATGCGGAGCCTTTCGGTGGGCGGTCGCGCTGCTCCTCGCACGCTCTTTGCATACCCTCTGCCTGTGGGGTGCCGCCCGTTCGGCCGCCGCACAATAAAACGAAACGGAACACCGTTATAATCCGCACACAACCCGAATTATGAAATTAGGAACATTAATACGAATCACGATGGTTGCCGGCTCGCTTCTGGCCGCTGCGGCAACGCAGGCCGGCAATCCCCAAAACGAACGGAAAACTATGGCAGTAACACATTTGACGCGGGACGATTTCCGCACGAAAATCTACGATTTCGAACGCAATCCCGGCAGTTGGAAATTCGAGGGCGACAAACCCGCGCTGGTCGACTTCTACGCCTCGTGGTGCGGTCCCTGCAAGATGCTGGCCCCGATTATCGAGGAGCTCGGCGAGGAGTATGCCGGCCGGGTCGACATCTACAAGGTCGACGTCGACGAGCAGCAGGAGCTGGCGGCGCTCTTCGGCGTGCGCAGCATTCCGACGCTGCTCTTCATCCCCCGCGACGGGAAGCCGCAGCTGGCGCAGGGCGCCATGCCGCGTGCCGAGCTGCGCCGGCTCATCGACCAGCTGCTGCTCGGTGGCAAGTAGACCGGCAGCCGCCGTTTGGACGGGCAGCGCATGAACGCCGCGCATGAAAAAAGGGATGCACCCCGCAGGGTGCATCCCTTTTTCGTGTGTGGAGCCGGAGCCGGGCCGGTCAGCCGATGAGCGTTGCGACGATGTGGCGGCCGCAGGCCCCGTTGCGGAATTCGCAGAGGTAGACGCCCTGCCACGTCCCGAGGTTGAGCCGGTGGCGCGTGACGGGAATCGTGAGCGACACTCCCGCAAGCGTCGACTTGGCGTGGGCCGGCATGTCGTCGTCCCCCTCGAGCGTATGGGTGTAGTAGGGCTCGCGCTCGCGCACCAGATGGTCGAACACGGCGTCGAGGTCGCTCCGCACGTCGGGGTCGGCATTCTCGTTGAGCGTCAGGGCCGCCGAGGTGTGCTGCAGAAAGAGGTGCAGCAGCCCCGTCTCGGGCAGCTCCCCGAGCTGTGCGGCAATCTCGTCGGTGACGAGGTGCATGCCCCGCCGCCGCGGCCGCAGCGTGAATTCAACCTGGCGTATCATCGCTCCGAGGGGTGTTGAGGCGTTCGGATGCGTCAGAGCTTCGAGAGGTCCACCTCGATGGCGGCCGGATAGATGCGGCGCGGGTCGAAGAACTCGGCGCAGCTGTTCACCATGTTCTCCAGACGGATTTCGGGAACGCCCGAGTAGACCTTCTTGCCGTTGACCGTCAGCGTCACGCTCTTCGAGAGGTCGACCAGTTCGTTGCAGAGGTAGAGCACCACCTTGCCCTTCGTGGCCGGGGTCTTGCTCTTGTCGAAGCGCATCTCGATGCCCCACTTGGGGTCAATCTCGGTGGTCGTGTAGCGCACCTCGTCGACCTGCAGCGTGATGTTGTTGCCCGTGATGTTCATCTCGTAGCAGGTGCGCGTCGAGAAGTCGCTGTTCGAACGCTCCAGCACGCGGAGGTTGTAGAAGCCCGTGCGGTACTGTCCGTCCATCTCGAAGTCCTCCCAGCAGAAGTAGTGCGGGTAGGGGTTGCGCTCATACTCCTTGAGCCAGGGCGTGGTGAGCGTGTAGTCGATGGCGTGGCTTGCATTGGGAATCAGCTCGATGTTGTGGGTGTAGTATCCCGGGTGAGCAGCCTCCAGTTCATCGAAGGCCTCCTTGGTGTAGCCCGTCAGCGTGTTGCGGTAGAATCCGGTGTCGTTGGCGCCCGTGCGCAGCGAGAAGGCCGTGTTGGCGCAGTTCTCGGCCGGGGCGTTCTTCAGTGGCTCGCCGCCTGCCATCGGTCCCGCGGCGGCCAGGTAGTCGGCGTAGAACGACGCGAGGCGCTGGCTGCCGTAGCCGCCCTCGGAGATGCCGAAGAAGTAGATGCGGTCGGGGTTGATGATATCCGAGACGAAGGCCAGACGCAGCAGCTTCTCCCAGGCATACTGCTTGGCCTTCTGCCACCAGCGGTAGTAGTCACCCACGTTGGGAATCTGCGGAATGAAGTAGACCGAGGGCGAATCCTGGAACGACTGGCAGAGCGACCAGCCCGTCTCCCACTCGGTGTTCTTGTCGCCCGAGCCGTGGAGGTAGAGGAAGAGGGGATATCCGGCGGCCGGCTTGTTGCTCTTCGAGCCCCAGTAGTAGTTCATCGTGGCGCTGGCTTCGAGCGATGCGGGCAGCAGCCAGCTTCCCGAGCGCTTGGTGCCCAGCGAGGTAAGGTCGATGAGCTTCTCCTCGTCGAAGTTGTTGTTGGCGCTCTTCCAGGCCTCCCATACCAGGTCGGTGTTGCCGCTCACTTTGGCGGCGTCGATGGCAATCTGAGAGGTATAGTCGCCCTCGTCGCCGGCGAGGCAGGCCGAAAAGTAGCTCTCGATTTCCTGACGGGTCTGCTCCGAAATCAGACCGTCGTCGGTTCCGGTGCCGATGCTGGGGGGCGTGTCGCTGCCCGTGTCGTCCGAGGAGCAGCCTGCGCCGAGTACGGCAAGCGCTGCGAGGAGGGAAAACATGCCGAAAAATCGTGTGTGTTTCATGACAGAAGGTATTGTTAAAAGTGGTTTGGGACAATCCGGTGTTGAAAAAACGACACCAAAGGTACGATTTTTTGCGATTTTGCAATAAAACGGCTTCCGATTATAGGTTATTCCCGAGAATCTTTCTATCTTTGTCGGCGCTATCGCAGGATGGCATACGACCTTTGGAGAGATGCAGGAGTGGTTGAACTGGCCCGCCTGGAAAGCGAGTAAACCCCTAAAGGGTTTCAGGGGTTCGAATCCCCTTCTCTCCGCAAAACGATGAGGATGTTACGACGGGTAACATCCTCATTTTGTTTTGTCTGTGCGTCTGATGGTTTGGCGTCCCGTCAGCGCACTTTTCCCGCCGGATACGGCCGCGTAGCAGGGGCCGCCGGTTCTGCCTTCCCTTTTCCTTGAGGGAATGGCGCCGGCCCGACGTGCGTTCCTTTTCGGGGGCCGCGTCTTGCACGGCTCCGGTCGCCCGCCCTCTTCCCGGGAAAGGGGGCGGGCGACCTGTCCGCTTCGGCCCGACGTGCGCTACTCCTCGAACTCGTCGAGCAGTTCGTCGCAGGCCTTGGTGTGGCGGCGGTACTGCAGCCAGGTGATGATGATGGCAGCGAGCGTATAGGCAATGCCGATTGCGATAATCAGGTTGCGGTTTGCCGACTCTCCGACGCGCGCGAGAAGCTCGATGAAGATATAGGTAATCATCGCGATGCACGGAAGGAGGCTGATGGCCAGGGCCCGGCGGTAGAAGCGGCGATAGGAGGTGATGGTGCGGGTGACCGTCCGCGTATCGCCGTCGAGCAGATGCTCCATGCCCAGCTTGCGGTTAATCCAGAGTGTGGCTGCGAAATCTATCATTGTCCACAGCGATACCAGCACGCCGAAGAGCGGCGGCCAGTGGGTGGCGATGCAGATGACCCAGATGGTGGGCAGGGTCAGCACATCGAGCATCAGACGATTGCGAATCTCCCGGCTCAGGGCCTGCGCCGGACGGCGGCGCGCCGCCTGGAAAAAACGTTCGTTCAGCTGCTCCTGCTGCTGCATCTGTGCCTTGAGGGCGTTATAGTCGGCTTTCAGAGCTTCGAGCTCTTGTCCCATGTTGCGTTCCATAGTCATGTTGTTTAGTCGTCAGTCATTTTTTTTGAGTCGCTCCTTGATGCGTACCAGCTTGAAGGAGACATTCTTGACCGAGATGCCTAGGATTGCGCCTATCTCCTCGTAGCTCAGGCCTTCGAGCCACAGGAGGATGACGCTTCGGTCGACAAGTCCCAACTTGTTGATGCGCTCATAGAGCTGTTTCATCTGCATGCGTTTTTCGAGGTCGCCGTCGGAGGTGGCAGCCTCCCGCGCCGTCGTACCTCTTGTCCGCTCGCGCTTGCGCTTGTTGCTGAAGTTGATGCAGTAGTTCAGCGCCACGCGGTAAATCCATGTCCTTATATCGCTGCGACCCTCGAAACCGTCGTATCCCTGCCACAGCCGCAGAAGTATCTCCTGATGCAGGTCGTCCACATCTTCGGCATCACGGGAGAACATGTAGCAGACCGCATAGATGGTCTTTTCATGCTCCTTGACCAGTTGTGAGAATCGTTGTTCTTTTGTCTCCATCTTCATTTCGTTTACCTGTTAGACAAGCAACCGCCCGAAAAACTATACGGCAGGTGCGATTTTTTTGAAAAAAAGATTTGTTGCCGTCCGAAAATCGGGCTCGGTGCCGCATTCGGAGGTGAAAGTTAGCGGATAACTTCGGTGAATCAAATCGGGGGCCGACTTTTCATAACAGGGACCGAGCGGGCTGCGGCGGCAAAAACCGCGGCGCCAACCGCTCCTTGTCGGACGGCCGCCAGCCGCGGGCCGTAAACTCGCTTCGCAACAGGCCGCTCGCCTCCATCTACGGAAACGCCCCGGAGGGGTTCACTCCTCCGGGGCGTTTGTATGTCGTGCCGACCGGTATCGTCTCCGGCGGGACGTCTGAAGGCATGTGCCGCCACGGTCAGCGTCCCGTGACACGCAGATAGCGGGCGACGGCCGTGCGGTAGGAGGCGCGGGCCTCGGTCAGCTTGTCGCGGCTCTGGGTGTAGAGCGTCTCGGCGTCGAGCAGCTCGGTGAGCGACGAGGTGCCCGCACGGTAGAACTCGCGGTTCTGCCGCAGGTTCTCGGTGGCCGAGGCGATGGAGCGCTCGGCCAGCGCAATCTGGGCGTAGGCCTCCTGCAGGTCGCTCCACGTCTTCTCGATTTCGACGGCGAGCAGCTCGCGTGCCTCCATGCGGTCGTTCTCGGCCTGCTGCTCGCGCAGCCGGGCCCGCTTCAGGGCGTGGGCACCGCCCCACCACTCCGAAATCGGCACCGAAACCTGGGCGAAGACCACGCCGTCGTCGACGTTCTGGTCCATAACGTTATAATAGAGGTACCCGGCCCCCACGCCTACGGTCGGCAGTCGCTTGCCGCGCTCCATGCGCTTCTCGTAGCGCCGCGCCTCGACATTCTTCTCGGCCAGCTGGTACTCGGCCCGCCGGTCAAGCGCCTCCTCCACGTCGACGTACCACGCCGCCGGGGCCTCCGGCTCCGTGTCGGTGCAGGCGATGTCGAACTGCCGCCAGTCGGCACCCACGTACTGCGCCAGCAGCATCTTCGAGACCTTCAGCCCGTTTTCGACCTTCAGCCGGTTCGAGGCGACCTCCTGCTGCCGCAATTCGACGCGCAGCAGGTCGTTCGAGGTGACGAGCCCCGCCTCGACCGAGAGTTCGACCTGGCGGTGAATCTCGTCGAGCTGCCGCTCGACGGCATCGAGCGTCGAGAGGTTCTCGCGCAGCGAGACAATCTGCCAGAAGTAGGTGTCGGTGCGTTCGCGCACCTCCGCCTCGCTCATCTGCAGCTGCAGGGCGCCCACCTCCTCGCCCAGACGGGCCAGGCGGTTGCCGTTGACAATCTTCAGACCGGCGAATAGGGGCTGCACGGCCGAGATGCCACCCACGATGCCGCGCTTGACCAGCGACAGGGGTATCGGGATGCTTCCCATCTGGGGGATGGTCACGTCGAGGCTGGCCTGGATGAGCCCGTGCTGGGCCTGGAAGACTCCGCCCGAAGCCGAAATCTGCGGGAAGTAGTTGGTGAAGGCCTCGCGCCGGCTCTGTGTGGCGGCCTCGAGGTCGAGCCGCGCGTTGGCCAGCGTGCGGTTATGTTCCACGGCGGCGGCCCGGCACTCCTCGAGCGTGAGGGTCTGGGCTCCGGCCGCAAGGCTTCCGCCGAAGAGCAGCAGAAGCAGTGTTGCAAGTGTGCGTCTCATCGTCATTTGTAGATTTTGGAGTAGAGAACCGGCAGAATCGTCACCACCAGTATGAGCGAGCCGATGCCTCCGGCGAAAATCGTCACCCCGACGGGTGCCCAGAAGGTGCTGCCGCCCAGCATCATCGGCACCACGCCCACGGCCGTGGTGGCGGTGGTGAGGAAAATCGGCACCATGCGGCGCTTGCCGGCGTCGTAGGCGGCAAGACGTCCCGTCCAGTGGCAGCAGAGGCGCTTCTCCTCGGCGTGCTGGTACATCAGAATCACGTTGCGGACAATCATGCCCAGCAGGGTGATGAAGCCCAGCACCGAGGTCAGGCCGATGGTGAAGTTCGAGAGCCAGAGTCCGACCATCGCACCGAACAGGCAGAGACTCATCGAGAGCATGACCACCAGCGTGATGCCGAACTTGCGGAAGTTGATGAGGATGAAGAAGAAGATAATCACCAGCGAGATGGCCAGTCCCGAGAAGATGTCGGGCAGCGTCTCCGCGTCGAACTCGTATTCGCCGCCCGTCTCGGTCGTAACCCCCTGCGGCAGGGTGATTTCCTGCTGCAGTGTGCGGTCAATCTCGGCGCGCATCTGCAGCGCATTGGCTCCGCGCCGCACGTCGGCCACCACCGACATGCAGCGCATGCCGTTACGGTGTACGATGCGGCTCTGGCTCCATGCGGGCTCGACCTGGGCAATCTGGCGCAGCGGCACGCTCAGCGAGGGGACGGCCGAGTTGATGTATGTGTTCTCCACGTCGGAGAGCGAGCGTTCGCCCTGTCGTTCGTCGTTCTTGAGCACGACGGGCAGTTGGTAGTCGCCCTCCCAGACCGAGCCGACGGTCACGTCGCCCGAAGCGAGCGCCAGGTTGAGCGCCGCCGTGGTGCGCGTGATGCCGAGCTGCGACGCTGTGACGGGGTCGAGCCGCACGTCGACCACAGCGCGGGGCTCCTCGTAGTCGGAGTGGACCCAAACCAGCTCGGGCATCTCCCGCATGCGGGCCATCAGCCGGTCGGCGGCCGTGCGCAGCGAGTCGAGGTCGTCGCCGTAGAAGCGGAACTCGAGCGAGGGGACGTTCTGGTAGTCCAGCTGCTTGAACTTGACGTAGGCGTCGGGGAAGCGGTCGGCCCAGGTATCGGCATACTGGTCGAGCAGCGCCTCGGTATCCTCGACGGAGGTGGTGTTGACGATAAACTGGGCGTAGTTCTTGCCGGCAATCTGCGGCGCGTAGCTCATCTGGAAGCGGGGCGACGAGCAGCCGATGAACGAGGTGACGGAGCGTACGCGCGGGTCGACGCGGAGCGCCTCGTAGACCGAGTCGGCCACGGCGGCCGTCCGTTCGAGCGGGGTTCCGTCGCGCAGGTAGATTTCCACGGCGAACTGGTCACGGTCGGCATAGGGGAACATCCTCAGCCGCAGCTTGGTGGCGAGCAGCAGGGCGACCGCCACCGAGGCGATGCCGAGCGAGATGGTGAGCCATCCGTGGCGGAAGGTCCCCACCAGAATGCGCCGGTAGAAGCGCTGCACGCGGTCGGTGAAGCTGCGGTGCGAGGGGTCCTGCCGGGGCGCACGGGGGATGATGAGCACCTCGAGGAAGGGAATCACCACCATGGCCAGCAGCAGCGATACCATCAGGTTGATGGTAATCGTCCACGGGAAGTAGGTGATGAAGTCGCCCATGATGCCCTTCATGGTGAAGAGGATGGGGTAGAAGATGACGCAGATGCAGAGGGTGGCCAGCAGCAGCGAGGGGAAGAACTCGCGGGCGCTCTCGACGGCCGAATACCAGCGCGAATAGCCCCGTCCGAGGTAGTCGAGGTAGCCGTCGATGACCACAATCGAGTTGTCGACAATCATGCCCAGCACGACAATCAGCGCGGCGAGCGTCACCGTGTTGAGCGGGATGCCGCAGGCGTACATCAGCCCCACGGAGATGAAGGTCGAGAGGGGGATGGTGATGGCTGCCACGACGGCCGAGCGCCACGGGAAGAGGAACATCATCACCACGATGATGATGGCCATGGCGACGAACAGGTCGCGCAGGAACGACGAGACGGAGTCGCCGACGACCTTCGCCTGGTCGGCGATGCGCGCCACGTGGACGTCCGACGGAAGCACCTCCTCGGTGAACGAGTGGAGCACCTGGTCGACCTCGCGCCCGTACTCCACGATGTTGTATCCGTCGCGCATCTCCATCGAGAGCAGCACGCAGCGGTGGCCGTTGTTGAGGATGTAGCTGTCGGGGTCGTCGTATCCACGCTCGACGCGCGCCACATCGCGTACGCGGAGCACGTTGCCCTGGGGGTCGCTCCAGATGACCTGGTTGGCAATCTCCTCCTCGCTGCGCAGCGTCGGGGCGAGGTGGATAGGGGTCTCGGTCGTCGGGTTGCTGACGCTGCCGCCCATGGGGGTCAGCCCCTGCGAGGCGAGCGCCGCCGTGAGCACCTGCTCGCCGATGCCGTAGGCGGCCAGCCGGTCGTGGTCGACGTAGATGGATATCTGCTCCGACTGGAGGCCGTAGGGGCGGAGGTTCGAGACCGACTCGATGCGGCGCAGCCGGTCGCTCAGCTTGTCGAGGTACTCCTTCAGTTCGCGGTAGCTGCGCGTGTCGGATTCGAGCGTGATGAGCAGCGCCGAGGTGTCGCCGAAGTCGTCGTTGGCCACGAGCGCCACCACGCCCCGCGGCAGTTGTGCCTTGAGGGTGTTGAGGCCGTGCTTGATTTTCGACCAGACCTCGTCCTTGTCGTGGACGTCATCCTCCAGCTCGACCATGACGTAGCACATGCCGTTCTGCGAGGTGGAGGTGGTCTTCGCCCGCTTGACCTCCTTGTAGGTCATCAGGAACTGCTCGAGCGGGCGGGCCAGCTGCTCCTCGACCTCTTCGCTGGTGGCGCCCGGATAGAGGCCCACCACTACACCCTGGCGGATGGTGTACTCCGGAAACTCCTGTTTCGGAATGTGGACAAGCCCGAAGATGCCGAACAGGAAGAGGCACCCGACGAGCAGGAAGGTGATGCGGAAGTTGCGCATCGCCCACGCCACGAAGTTGTTTGAACCTTTCATTCCCATACGATTTTGCTGCCTTCACCTATCTTCTGCATCCCCTCGGTCACGATGCGGTCACCGGCCGAGAGCCCCTCCTCGATGACCACGGCGTTGCCCGCAAAGCGGCCCGTGCGGACCGGTGTGCGGAGCACCGAATCGCCGGCCACCTTCCATACGAAGCGGCTGCCGTCGCCCGCCTCGCGGACCGCCTGCAGCGGCACGACGAGCTCCTCGGCGGCATCGGCCGGCGAAGTGGTGACGCGGCAGACCATGCCGGGCAGCAGCCGGCGGTCGGCGTTGCCGAGCGGCGCCGTCACCTCGTAGGTGTGGGCGGCGGGGTTGGCCTCGATGCTGCGCCTCGGTGCGCCGGCCCGGAACGTCTGGTCGCCGAGCGCCGCAACGCTCACGTCGATGCGCCGCCGTGCGTCGAGCGAGGCAATCTCCTGCTCGGGAACGGCAAAGCGGACCTTGACGGAGGCGATATCCAGCAGCGTCACTACGGGAACACCCGGCAGAAGGGTCTCGCCCGCCTCGGCCTGCCGCTTGCCGACCACCCCCGCAAAGGGTGCGCGGAGGGTGCAGTCCTCCAGATTCTTGCGGGCCAGCTCAAAGGTCGACGATGCCTGCTGCAGCCGGGTCTGAGCCTCGACCCACTGGATTTCGGGCAGGCTGTTGGCCTCGTGGAGCTTCCGCAGACGTTCGCAGGCGTCGCGCGCCTGTTCGAACGTCGCCTCGGCGGCGGCGTAGCTCTGACGGGCCGACGTCGGGTCCAGCTCGGCCACCACGGCGCCGCGCGTGACGTATTCCCCTTCGTCGACCTCGATGCGGGCAAGCGTCCCGGCAAGCGGGAAGCTCAGCGCCACGGAGCGCTCCTCCTCGATGGTGCCCACGTAGCGGGAGCTCTCCGTCTCGGACGAGGGCGCCACGACGAGCGTCTCGACCCGCATCGGGGCGACGGTGCGGCGCTCCTGTTTCGATGCACACCCCGTCGCAAGCAGCAGGGCGGCCAACATGTAGATTCGTTTCATCGTATTGTCTGTTTTCTTCGGTTTCCTGCTGCAAAATTGCCTCTTTGCCGGCGAATCGGAAAGTTCTTTGCGTTGTTGTAATTCGTCGAAAGGTTCGATTTCGTACCTTTTGGCGAAAAAATTACCGTCAAAATTCTTATATTTGCCGGAAAAAGGGAGATAACAATGAACGAAAAGGAAATCCGCAGCTTCTCGCTTGAGTCGCTGCTCGAGATGTGCGGGCGACGGCCCGGTGACTTCTATTACGATGGTTGCCTGATTACGTCGCGCGTGAATACGGGGGACGAGGTTCCGATGGACCTCTTCCGCTATCCGGTGCGTATCGACGCCTTTGCCGTGGTCTTCTGTTCCAAAGGTTCGATTTCGCTCCTCTCGAACCTGACCCGCTACGAGCTGGGCGAGAACTCCTTCTTCGTTCATCTCCCGGGTTCGATTCTCCACGTCGAATCGACCCCCGACGCCGAGATTTACGTGGCGGCCTGCGAGGAGGAGTTCATCCGCCGCATCGATGTCGACATCAAGCTCCTTTCGAACCTCTTTCTCCAGCTGGAGCGCTATCCGCTGCTGCAGCTCGAGCCGGGCGAGTGGGAGTGCGTAGCGCGCAGCATCTCCGAGATATCGGACGAGGGGGTTCCCGAGGCGGGAGACCTCTATTCGACGGAGATTATCCGTTCGGCGATTCGGGTGCTCATCTACAAGGTGTGCCGCCTCATTGCGCGTCATCTGGAGCAGGTGCGCGAGCTGTCGCACTCGCCGCGCAGCCGCCGCGAGGAGTACTTCCAGCGCTTCATGACGCTGCTCCGCCAGCACTACATGCGCGAGCGGAGCGTCGGCTTCTATGCCGCGCAGCTCAACCTCTCGCCCAAGTACCTCACCACGCTCATCCGCCAGACGACCGGCCATACGGCCATCAACTGGATTGACGACTACGTGATTCTCGAGGCGAAGAACATGCTGCGCTACTCGACGATGAGCATCCAGGAGATTGCCTACTGCCTCAATTTCTCCAACCAGTCCTTCTTCGGCAAGTACTTCAAGAACCATACGGGGCAGACCCCCTCGGCCTACCGCATGGGCGGCGGGGCGGCGGATGCCGCGCCTGCGCCTGCACGCCGCCGTTCGCCGCGCGGCCGCCGGTGAGCGGCGTCAGACGGATACGAGAAAGCCCCGGGACCTCTGTCCCGGGGCTTTCTCATGAGGTGCGCTCACCGACGGCGCACCCCGCTATTTCGTGCAGGCGGGTGCGGTTGCGGCGCCCCACTGCGGGTTGGGCTCGGTGCCCATGTGCAGGCGCAGCGTGCCGCCGTCGGTCATCCGGTCGCGGTAGAACCAGCATGCGTCGAGCGGCTCTCCGTTGAGCTCGGCCGACTGGATGTAGTAGGCCTCGGGGGTGTTGCCCTCGGTCTCGATGGTGAAGCGCTTGCCCGAGCCGCTGCGGATGACGATGCGGTCGAATTGCGGGCTGCCCAGCTGGAAGGTGGGGCGGGTGCAGGTGCCTCCCTGTACGTCGAAGAGGCCCATGGCGGCCATCACGTACCAGGCGCCTAACTGCCCCTGGTCCTCGTCCTGGCCGTAGCCGTAGCCGTGCTCGCCCGTCGTGCCGTAGAACTCGTCGCAAATCAGACGCGTCCACTTCTGCGTGAGGTAGGGTTTGCCGGCGAAGTTGAAGAGCCACGAGATGTGGAGGCTCGGCTGGTTGCCGTGGTTGTAGGGGCTCTCGAGTCCCGAGAAGGCGTTGACCACCTTGCCGCCGCCGAAGACGCTCTTGCGCGCCTCGGTGAAAATCGAGTCGAGCCGGTTGCAGAAGGCTTCGCTGCCCACCTTGGCGATGAGCCCCTCGGGGTCGTGCGGCACGAAGAAGGTGTACTGCACGGCGTTGCCCTCCTGGAAGCCGCGCCACGATTCGAGCGGGTTGAAGTTGTCGATGAACTCGCCGTCGGTCGTGCGGGGGCGAATCAGCCCCGTCGAGGGGTCGTAGAGCCGCTCCCATCCGCGCGAGAGCCACATCAGCTTGCGGTAGTCCTCCTCGCGGCCGAGCGCCTTGGCCCACTGTGCCACGGCGTAGGCGCTGAAGCTGTATTCGAGCGTGTGCGAGGCGCCGAAGGGCGAGCCGTCGAGCTGCAGTTCGTCGTTGATGCCGTTGTTGCTCGGCACGTAGGGCGAGTAGCCCCGGCGGACGAAGGCCCCCACGTCGGTCTTGCCGGCCCCTTCGACGCGGCCCTCCCACTGCAGTTCGTTCTTCAGCGCCGCCTCGTAGCCCTTCTCGATGTCGAAGTCGCGGATGCCGCACTGGTAGGCTCCGGCCATGAGGATGCTCACCATGTTGGTCCCCACGCCCGAGACATACTTGCTGCAGGCCAGACCGTCGCCCAGCCAGCCGGCATCTTCGTAGACGCGCAGGTGGCTGCGGATGTAGTCGCTGTAGTATTCGGGGTAGGCGAGCGCCCAGAGCTGTTCGAGGTTCCAGTAGGCGCCCCATACGGCGTCGGTGTTGTAGAGCTTGTGGAGCGGGCGCCCCTCGGCGTCCAGCGGAATCTGACCCACCGTGCCGTCGTTGCGCGGATAGGCGCCGTTCACGTCGCTGGCGCAGCCGCGGCCCAGCAGCGCGTGGTAGAGCCCCGTGTAGAACTTCACGCGGTCCTCCTCGCTGCCACCCTCGACCTCGATGCGGCCCAGGTATTCGTCCCACTTGGCTTCGGCCGAGCGGCGCGCGCCGTCGAAGTCGAGCGTCGAGGCCTCGCTCTCGAGGTTGAGGCGGGCATTCTCGAGGGAGGTGTACGAGAGGCCGACCTTCACCTCGATGCGTTCGCCCTCGCCGGTTTGGAAGGTGAGGGCCGCTCCCGCGCCGGGACCGCGCACCTCGTCGCCCTCGACGGGCTCACCGCCCCGGAAGAAGGTCTTCCACGAGGCGGCCGGCTTGCTCAGCCGGGCGTGGAAGTAGGTGCCGATGGTGGCGCCGGGCTGGTATTTCTGGGCATAGGTGGGCTCGGCGATGGTGTATCCCTCGACCGTCTGCGGGTCGACAATCCGCAGCCAGGCGTCGCGCACCGGGCCGCTCTCGCCCAGCCAGCTGCCGATGTCGAAGAGGATGTTCGACGCCTCCGACTCGGGGAAGGTGTAGCGCTGGAAGCCCACGCGCGTGGTGGCCGTCAGCTCGGCCTCCACGCCGTAATCCTTCAGCCGGACGCGGTAGTAGCCCGGGCGGGCCAGCTCGTCGGCCTTGTCGAAGCGCGAGCGGTAGCCGCTGTCGGGCTGCTCGAGCGTGCCCGGCAGAGTTTGGATTTCGCCCACGGTGGGCATCAGCAGCACGCCGGCCACCTGGAACTCGTGCAGGCAGGGGAAGCCCTCAATCGAGGTGTGGATGTCTTCGTATCCGTTGGCCTCCCAGCCGCTGGGGCTGGTGTAGGAGCCGTTGGTCGTGGGGCCGAGCTTGGCCAGTCCGAAGGGCTCGGCCGCCGGCGTGTAGAAGAACCAGCGGCTGTGGACCGAACCCAGGTTGGGGTTCACGTAGTCGGCAGGTCGGGGTTTCTCCCCTCCGCACGATGCCGCCGTCAGCGCGAGCGCGGCAAGGAGCAGCAGTCTTTTCATGGGGTATTCGTTCGTTTTTTGGTTTTTGTTTCGGCTTGTTTCGGGGGCGGCCGGCGACGCTCCGCATCCTCCGAACGGGAGGCCCTCCGGCCCTGCGTGTGCCCCCTGCGGACGGACCGTTCGGCCGGCCGGGGCGTAAAGGTACGAAAATATTCCGGCACGGAAAAATCCGCCCTCCGTTTCAGCCTCGCTGAGCCCCTTCAGCGCCTCTGCGGCCGCGGTTCGCTCTCCCCGAAGCCCCTAAAAGTGTTCATTTGGAGGAGTTCGGAAAATTTTGTTACCTTTGCCCCCGAAATCTTAACCGAAACAACAATGGCATATCAATTACTCAAAGGTAAGAAAGGCTTGATTTTCGGCGCGCTCAACGAGCAGTCGATTGCTTGGAAAGTGGCTGAACGCGCCGTGGAGGAGGGCGCCGAAATCGTTCTTACGAATACTGCCGTATCGATTCGCATGGGTACTATCGGCAAGCTGGCCGAGAAATGCAATACGATTGTGGTTCCCGCCGACGCGACGAGCGTGGCCGACCTGGAGAATCTCATCGACAAGACCATGGAGCACTTCGGCGGCAAGTTCGACTTCATGCTCCACTCCATCGGCATGTCGCCCAACGTCCGCAAGGGACGCACGTACGACGACCTGGACTACGACTATCTGGCCAAGACGCTCGACATCTCGGCCATCTCGTTCCACAAGGCCATCCAGGTGGCCCGCAAGAAGGACGCCATCAACGAGTGGGGTTCGATTGTGGCCCTCTCCTACATCGCTGCGCAGCGGACGCTCTATGGCTACAACGACATGGCCGACGCCAAGGCGCTGCTCGAGTCGATTGCCCGCAGCTTCGGCTACATCTACGGCCGTGAGAAGCACGTGCGCATCAATACCGTTTCGCAGTCGCCCACGCAGACCACGGCCGGCAGCGGCGTGCTGGGTCTGGGCGACCTGATGTCGTTTGCCGAGAGCATGTCGCCGCTGGGCAACGCCACGGCGGAGGATTGCGCCAACTACGTGCTGACGCTCTTCTCGGACCTCACGCGCAAGGTGACGATGCAGAACCTCTACCACGACGGCGGTTTCTCGTCGATGGGTATGAGCCGCCGTGCGATGAAGACCTACGAAAAGGGCATGCGTTTCGACGACGTGCACGACAACCAGTACCCCTTCGGTCACAAGGAGGAGTAGCCCTTCTGAGGACCTCCGCCGGAGGATGAAAAAGGCCGGAATCCCCTGTTCGGGATTCCGGCTTTTTTTGTGCGTGTCTCTCCTCCCCGTGCCGCGCGCCCGTACCGCGCCGCACGCCTGTACCATGCCGCGCCCGTGCCGCACCCGTGCCGCACCCGTGCCGCGGCGCACCATGTCCGCACCGTGTCCGTTCCGTGTCTGCGCCGCAAAAAAACGGCGGACCCGCAAGGGCCCGCCGAAGGGAGGAGATGGCCGCCTCTCGGGGCGACGTATCCAGACGTATCAGTAGGAGTGCTCCTCGTCGCGCAGCTCCTCGCTGGTGACCGGACGTCGGTTCAGCGAACGCCATGCGTACCAGATATAGGCCAGCACGAAGGGGATGAGCAGCGAGACGTAGGCCATCACGCGCAGCGTGAACTCGCTCGACGACGAGTTGGCAATCGTCAGCGACGACTGCATGTCGACCAGCGAGGGGTAGTAGGCCGTGTTGTTCCACCCGGCGCAGAGCAGCAGCGCCAGCACGGTGAGCACCGTGCCGCTACCTCCCAGCCAGATGGCCTTGCGCGAGCCGCGCCAGCCGAGCAGGATGCTTGCCAGCACGAGCACCACGCCGATGAGCATCACGACGCTGACCAGCGGCATCTGCAGGAGGTTGTGCAGGTACTTGTAGGGCTCCGCCGCAACGACTCCCGACGCATCGTAGCTCCAGCCCGTCGAGACGAGCAGCGCCCCGAGGAAGGAGAGGAATGCCGCCAGGAAGAGCAGCGACAGCGGCCGCATCATGCGGCGCGCCCGCTCGGTGATGCGCTGCTCGCCGACGGCATTGAGCAGGTACTGGCAGGCGAGCGTGCCGGCGAGGAAGACGACGGCCACACCCAGCAGGATGTTGCGGTGGTCGCCCAGCGCCTCGAGGCCGTGCCAGGGGGTGGCCCACTGCGAGATGATGGCATCACCGCTTGCATTGGCCATGTTGAAGCGGTCGACCGTGAAGTCGGCTCCCGTGAAGAGGGTGCCGACGGCGGCGCCCAGCAGAAAGGGGCCGGCGATGCCGTTGATGACCAGGAAGGCCTCGAAGGTCCGCTCGCCGAAGACGTTGCCCGGCTTGCGGCGGTACTCGTAGGCTACGGCCTGGATGACGAAGACGAGCAGGATGGCCATCCATACGTAGGTCGCTCCGCCGAACGACGTGGAGTAGAAGAGCGGGAAGGAGGCGAAGAAGGCGCCGCCGAAGGTGACGAGCGTCGTGAAGGTGAACTCCCACTTGCGTCCGAGTGTATTGACCAGCAGCGTGCGCTCCTCCTCGGTGCGGCCGAGGCGGTAGAGCAGCGCCTGTCCGCCCTGCACGAAGAGCAGGAAGACCAGCAGGGCGCCCAGCAGGGAGATGATAAACCACCAGTAGTGTTGCAGAAAGGTCAGCGTGTCCATAGTGTTGTCCTTATGACATGTTTCGGGGTCGTTGTTTGGTTTGTTCGGTTCCGCCCTCCGGGGTGCAGCGTGCAGGCGTGGTTGTCCGGCCGCTGCGCCTGTCGGGCGGGTGTGCGGAGGGTTACTCCTTGCCGGGTCCCGCCTTGATTTGACGGAAGAGGATGCTCAGCTCGGCGATGAGCAGCGCCGTGAAGAGCGCCAGGAAGATGAAGAAGGTGGTGGCCACCGACTCTCCCGGGAGCTTCGATACGCCGACGCCCACGGGCATCAGGTCCTGGATGACCCAGGGCTGGCGTCCCACCTCGGCAACCACCCAGCCGGCCTGCGAGGCGAGGTAGGCGAGCGGTATGCAGAGAATTGCCAGACGGAGCAGCCAGCGCTTCTCGGCCAGCTTGTCGCGGCGGTTGTACCACCACACGAGGGCCAGCATCAGGATGAAGAGGCATCCGGCGCCCACCATCACGCGGAACGAGTAGAAGAGCAGCGGAATGTTGGGCACGAGCTGCTCGGGCGACTGGAGGTAGCCGTAGCCGAAGTAGGCGAAGTATTCGCCGAGGAACTCGCGGCCCTCGGGCGTCGAGGGGTCGAACTTGCGGGTGATTTGGTCCACGGTCTCCTGGTCGCCGCTCTGGCGGGCGTCGCGGAAGCGGGCCAGTTCGTCGATGGCCACCCGTCCGCGGGCGATTTTCTCCTCGGCCGGGAGGATTCCCTGCTCGGGATTGCCCCGGAGCAGGTCGTTGATGCCCGCCACGTAGGCCTCGGCATCGCGGAAGCTCATGATGGAGAGCATCTTCGGGATGTCGACCTTGAAGTAGAAGGCATCGTCGTCCGACGTGCGCTGCGATTCGGGGCGCAGGATGCCGACGGCCGTCAGCGGGGCCCCCTCGCATCCGTCGTAGAGCGCCTCCATGGCGGCCAGTTTCATCGGCTGCAGCCGTGCGACGATGGCGCCCGAGCGGTCGCCCGAGTAGGCGGTCACCAGCGAGGCGACGAGGCCGAAGAGCGAGGCGACGGCGATGCTCCGGGTTGCCATCTGGCGTTCACGCCGCTTGAGCAGGTACCAGGCGCTTACGCCCACCACGAAGAGGGCCGCCAGCGTGAAGGAGGAGGTGACCGTGTGCGAGAACTTGTTGACCGCCACGGGCGAGAAGGCGACCTCCCAGAACGAGGTCATCTCGTTGCGCACGGTCTCGGGGTTGAAGGTGCAGCCCGTGGGGTACTGCATCCACGAGTTGGCCACCAGAATCCACCACGCCGAGAGGTTGGCGCCGATGGCCGTGAGCCACGTGGCCGTGAGGTGGAATCCGCGGCTGACCTTCCCCCAGCCGAAGTACATCACGGCGATGAAGGTGCTCTCGAGGAAGAAGGCCATGATGCCCTCGATGGCCAGCGGGGCGCCGAAGATGTCGCCCACGAAGTGGGAGTAGTTCGACCAGTTGGTGCCGAACTCGAACTCGAGGATGAGTCCCGTGGCCACGCCGATGGCGAAGTTGACGCCGAACAGACGCATCCAGAAACGGGTCGTCCGTTTCCAGAAGTCGTCGCCGGTACGGTAGTAGATGCTCTCCATGATGGCGATGATGACGCCGAGTCCGAGCGTGAGCGGAACGAAGAGCCAGTGGTAGATGGCCGTCAGTGCGAATTGCGCGCGCGACCAATCGACTGTTTGCAGAATGTCCGACATGGTGTGCAGAGTGTTTCAGTTTTCGGGTGTGAGTTGTTCGAGTACGTAGCTGCTGCGCTCCTCGGGGCTCTTGCCGGCCAGCAGGTCGGGAAAGAAGAAGACCTTCAGGATGGCGAACATGATGAAGAGCTTGATGAGGATGATGGCCCAGAGGGTGCGTCCGAGCGTCATGGCGCGGAATCCGTCGTAGTAGAAGCGGAATATTTTGCGGAGCGTGGCGACCATCGTTTTGCAGCGTTCCCGGGGCGTCCGCACGGGGCGCTGTCCGGAGGTTTGTTTTCCAAAACTAAGCAGAAAAAACGAAATACGGAAGCATCCGGCCGAAAAAATCGCGCCGACGGGGCGAACCGACACCCTCGGCAGCCGGTGCCTCCGGCCCCGGAAACGGCCGCAGAGGCCCGCTGCGGCCGCTTGTGCACCTTGCGCGGGGCGGGGCGGAGGGGCGGTAAAAAATTTCGGTGCCGCCGGCGGCGCCCCGGCATCCGCCCCGGTCGTCCGTTCCGGTCATCTGTTCCGGTTGTTCGTCCCGGTCGTCCGCCCCGGCATCTGCCCCGGTCATCTGTCCCGGTCGTCCGCTCCGGTTGTCCGTCCCGGTAAGGGGAAGCCCCCGGGCGGCTGCACGCACGGGGGACTTCGACGGGGCCGATGCGCCGACTTTTGCCGCTTTTTTACTACTTTTGTGCCCGGTTAAAGGTTACAGAGATTCAATCAGGTTAACGAGAAAGAGACGAAATGAACGATTCCACCCCCAAAATGCCCTCGGCCTGGCTCTCGGCGCTGCCGCTTGCGGTGCTCGCCGTGCTGCTCTACGTGGTCATCCGCTGCTTCGGCGGCGACTCCATCAACGGCGGCAGCCAGATTGCCCTGTTCTCGGCCACGTCGGTCTGCGTGATGCTCTCCATCGGGGTCTACCGCTGCCGCTGGAGCGTGCTCGAGGAGGCCATCATCGACAACATCCGGGCTTCGGCCTCGGCCATCATCATCCTGCTGCTCATCGGTGCGATTGCCGGCACGTGGATGGTCAGCGGCGTGGTCCCCACCCTTATATATTACGGTCTGGAGATTCTCCACCCGTCGTTCTTCCTGGTCGCCTCGTGCCTCATCTGCGCGGGCGTCTCGCTGATGACCGGCAGCTCGTGGACCACGATTGCCACCATCGGCGTGGCGCTGATGGGCATCGGTCGGGCGATGGGCTTCCCCGACGGATGGGTGGCCGGCGCCATCATCTCGGGCGCCTACTTCGGCGACAAGATTTCGCTGCTCTCCGACACCACGGTGCTCGCCTCGTCGACGGTCGGCGTGCCGATTTTCACGCACATCCGCTACATGCTCTATACGACCATGCCCTCGTTCGTCGTGGCGCTTGCGGTCTTCACGATGGCAGGGCTGACCCTCACGCACGGCGACGCGACCCATGCCGAGCTCTATTCGGAAACGCTCCGCTCGACGTTCCGCATCACGCCCTGGCTGCTGCTGGTGCCGCTGGCAACGGGGCTGCTCATCGTCCGCAAGCTGCCGGCCATCGTGACGCTCTTCGCCTCGGTGGTCTTCGCCTGCGTGGCGATGCTGCTCACACAGCGCGGACTGGTGGCCTCGGTGGCGGGTGTCGGCTCGCTGGACTTCCTCTCGGGCTTCAAGGGGGTGCTGATGACCTGCTTCGGTCCGACGGCCATCGACACGGGCAACGCGCAGCTCAACGCGCTGGTGGCCACGCGCGGCATGGCCGGCATGCTCAACACCGTGTGGCTGATTATCTGCGCCATGTGCTTCGGCGGCGTGATGACCGGCAGCGGCATGCTGCGCTCGCTGACGCAGCTCTTCCTGCGCGTGGTGCGGCGCCCCTTCTCGGCCGTCGCCTCGACCGTCGGCGCGGGGCTCTTCTTCAACCTCTGCACGGCCGACCAGTACATCTCGATTATCCTCTCGGGGCGCCTCTTCCGCGACCTCTACGCCGAACGGGGGCTCGAGGAGCGGTTGCTGAGCCGCTCGGTGGAGGACTCGGCGACGGTCTGCTCGGTGCTCGTGCCGTGGAACTCGTGCGGCATGACGCAGGCCACCGTGCTGGGCGTCTCGACCTTCGCCTATCTGCCCTATTGCATATTCAACATCGCATCACCCCTCATGTCGCTCCTGGTGGCGGCCCTGGGGTGGAAAATCAAACACGTGAAATGAAGACCGAACTGGTGATTTTCGACCTTGACGGCACGCTGCTCAACACAATCGGCGACCTGGCCGTCAGCTGCAATGCCATGCTGGCCCTGCGCGGGCTGCCGCAGCACTCCTACGAGGAGTACTGCCACTTCGTGGGCAACGGCATTCTGCGTCTGGTGGAGCGCGCCCTGCCCGAAGAGCTGCGCACGCCCGAGAACGTGGCGCTCGCCCGCGCCGACTTCGTGCGCTACTACACGGAGCACATCGACACCTACACCAAGCCCTACGACGGCATCCCCGCCGTGGTGGCCGAGCTGACGCGCCGGGGCATCCGGATGGCCGTCGCCTCGAACAAGTTCCAGGAGGGGACCGAGAAGCTCATCCGTCTCTTCTTCCCCGAGCACCCCTTCGCGCCCGTCTTCGGACAGCGCCCCGACGTGCCGTTGAAGCCCGACCCGGCGGTGGTCGATGAGATTCTCGCGGCAACGGGCGTCGCCCGCGAGCGGGTGCTCTACGTCGGCGACTCGGCCGTCGACATGCAGACCGCCGCTGCGGCCCGCCTCCGTTCGGTGGGGGTGACGTGGGGCTTCCGCGGACGTGCCGAGCTGGAGGCCTGCAACCCCTGGCGCATCATCGACCGTCCGGAGGAGCTGCTTGCGCTGCTCGACGCATAGCCGACCGGCCGTTCCGCCTTTGACAAGCGGCGGGGGAGAGGTGCCGAAACCCTCTCTCCCGCCGCCTCTTTTATTTCGTTGCCGCATTCTACGCTCTGTGTTCCGCTTCCTGCGTTCGCTTCCCGCTGCCGCCGCCCTCGGGACGCGCCGTCAGCAGTAGAGATGGACGTCGGCCGGTGTGATGCGGTCGCCCGAGAGAATCAGCAGCCGCTCGACCACGTTGCGCAGCTCGCGGATGTTGCCCGTCCAGGGCATCTCCTGCAGCAGCTGCATCGCCTCGGGGGTCACCTCTTTGGGGGCGGTGCCGTCCTCGGCGCAGACCGTGTGGATGAAGTGGTCGACCAGCGCCGGGATGTCTTCGGGGTGTTCGCGCAGCGGCGGAACCCGGATGACGATGACCCCGATGCGGTGGTAGAGGTCCTCGCGGAAGTTCCCCTTGCGAATCTCCTCGCGCAGGTCCTTGTTCGTCGCCGCGATGACGCGCACGTCGACCGCCACATCCTTGTCGCCGCCGATGCGGCAGATTTTGTTCTCCTGCAGCGCCCGCAGCACCTTGGCCTGCGCCGCGAGCGACATGTCGCCGATTTCGTCCATGAAGAGCGTGCCGCCGTTGGCCAGCTCGAACTTCCCCTTGCGCTGCTTGACGGCCGAGGTGAAGGCTCCCCGCTCGTGGCCGAAGAGCTCGCTCTCAATCAGTTCGGAGGGGATGGCCGCGCAGTTCACTTCGACGAAGGGGGCCGCCGCACGACGGCTCCGTGCGTGGAGCCAGCGGGCGACGAGCTCCTTGCCCGTGCCGTTCTCGCCCGTGACCAGCACGCGTGCCTCGCAGGGGGCCACCTTCTCAATCAGCTCCCGCACCCGGCGGATTTGCGACGACTGCCCGATGATTTCGGGCTGTGCCGTCTGTGCGCGGCGCGCCCGTGCCGCCGTGCGGGCCGGAGCAGCGGCCGGGCTCTCCGTCGCCGGCGCACCCCCGGCTGCATCGGGCTCGGCGACCGTGCGGCGGATGGACTCCAGCAGGCGGTTCATGTCGATGGGTTTGGTCACGAAGTCGCGCGCGCCGCTGCGGACGGCCTTGACGGCCGAGTCGATGGAGGCGTCGCCCGAGAGGGCGATGAAGGGGATGCCCGCATCGGGAACCCGGCAGCCGGTGTCGGAGAGGATGACATCGAAGGGTATCCGCTCGCAAAGACGCGAGGCGGCCGCCTCGTCGTCGACCGCCTCGGCCGAGTAGCCCTCGTATTCGAGCCGCTCGCGCAGGATGTTTCGCACGCTTTTTGAATGGTCCAAAATTAAAACCTTTACCATCTCTTGTTTTTATTGATTTTTTGTTATTTTTGTCGCAAAGTTATTGCTTTCCGCGGTGTTTGAGCAAGTTCGGGCTCTGTGTCCGGATGAACGCCGGAGCGGGTGAAAGCATTCTGAACGAGACCATTGCGCGGGACCTTCCGGTGCAGCCGGGGGACCGAACGGAACAGCGCACGGGCGACCATTACGTTATGAAAAAGAACTACAACTACATGCGGCGCAAGCTCTTTCTGCCCGAGTACGGCCGCCACATCCACGAAATGATAGACTCCCTGATGGAGATTGAGGACCGCTACGAGCGCAACCGCCAGGCGCGGGCCGTCATCGCCGTGATGGGCAATCTGAACCCGCTGCTGCGCGATACGGCCGATTTCACGCACAAGCTCTGGGACCACCTGTTCATCATGTCTGATTTTCAGCTGGATGTGGACTCTCCCTATCCGCGTCCCTCGCGCCAGGAGCTCACGGTCATGCCGCACCGCATGCCCTACACGCAGAGCCACATCGCCTACAAGCACTACGGCAAGTATGTCGAGCGGATGCTGCAGAGCCTGGAGGGGGTCGAGGACCGTCAGAGCGTGGCCCGCACGGTGGACAACCTGGCCCGCTACATGCGTGCCAAGAGCTTCGAATACAACCAGGAGCACCCCAACAACGAGGTGATTGTAAAGGACATCAAGCAGATGTCCGGCGGTGGCATCGAAATCGACGAAGTTGCACTGAACAATCTCCGAAGCGACTACAAACAGCACTTTACGGCACGTCCCCAGAAGGGCGGTCCGCAGCAGCGGCAGCAGAAAAACCGCAATCAGCTGCATGCGCGCAATTTCTCGAAAAACAACGGCGCGCGGCACAATTTCCAGAAGTGATTCGTCGTTTTTTATCCGGAATTGCCTATCTTTGTAAACATATCCGACTGCGTCCGCGTCGGACGACCCGCTGCGGTCGTACGTCGGGCGTGCGGTACGGTTCGTAAACAAGAAGCAAAAAATAGATGAACGGAAAAGTTATTTTCGCGGCGCTGGCCGCAGCATCGACGCTCTGCGCCTGCCAGTCGTCGAAGGTGCGGATTTCGGGACGCATCGTGGGCAACGAAGCCCGCAACATCTACCTCGAACAGGTGACGCCGCTTTCGGAGCGCATCATCGACTCGGCCCAGCTCGACAAGGAGGGCAACTACCGTTTCGAGGTCCGCGAGGCGACCGCTACGCCGTCGCTCTACAACGTGGTCTACGACGGCGAGCGCATCCCGCTGCTGCTGGCCGCAGGCGACCGCCTGACGCTCAGCTCGGTGGGCAGCGTGGCCCGCAACTATACGGTCGAGGGCTCGGCCGAATCGGAGCTGCTGCGCCAGTTCTACCAGAGCTACGTGGCCGGCGTGCAGCGGCTCGACGACATCGCCCAGCAGGTGGCCCAGCAGCCCGCGGGCGAGCGCCACGACGAGCTGGTGAAGGCCTACACCGAGGAGTATTACCGCATCCGCCGCGAGCAGCTGCGCTTCATCATCGAGCACAAGTCGTCGCTGGCGGCCCTCTTTGCGCTCTACCAGCGTCTGCCGGGCGACGCCAACCTCTTCAACGGTGACAGCGACGTGGTCTACTACCGCACGGTGGCCGAGGCGCTCGAGAAGAGCTATCCCGATTCGCCCTACCTGCCGGTGCTGCTGGCCGAAATCGGCCGGATGGATGCGCGGCTCAACCTCGCCTCGCAGATTACCGTCACGGGCTATCCCGACCTCGAGCTGAGCGACATCTACGGCAAGAAGGTGCGCCTCTCGTCGCTCGAGGGCAAGGTGGTGCTCGTCGACTTCTGGTCGGCCGAACTGGGCAACGCCAATGCGCGCAATGCCGAACTGAAGGAGCTCTACGCGAAGTATGCCCGGCAGAAGGCTCCGTTTGAAATCTACCAGGTGGCCATCGACACCTCGAAGCCGCTTTGGATTACGGCCGTGCAGGAGCAGCAGCTCCCGTGGATTTCGGTGAGCGACCTGCAGGGCGGCGCCTCGTCGGCGCTCAAGCTCTACAACGTGCAGCGTCTGCCGTCGAGCTACCTCATCAGCCGTGAAGGCGAAATCGTGGCCCGCGACCTCGACGGCGAGGCGCTGGCCCGGAAAATCGACGAGCTTCTCCAGTAAGAGCCTGCGCCCCGGTCAGCCGGGGCGCTGCCGCTCCGGCCGCAGTCAGGCCGCAACACCTACCTCTTCGCATGGTCTACTTCACATCCGATGTCCATCTGGGCGGAGGCGGCCCCGAGGTCGCCCGCCGGGTCGAGCGGCAGTTCGTCGCCTGGCTCGACGCCGTTTCGGCCGATGCCGAGGCGGTGGTGCTGCTGGGCGACATCTTCGACTTCTGGTTCGAGTACCGCGAGGTGGTGCCCCGGGGCTTCGTCCGTACGCTCGGACGGTTGGCGGCGATGACCGACCGCGGCATCCGGGTCCTCTTCTTCACGGGCAACCACGACCAGTGGATGCGCGACTACCTTGCGCGCGAATGCGGCGTGGAGGTCTACACCGCGCCCCGCGTCGTGACGCTCTGCGGGCAGCGCCTCTTCCTGGCCCACGGCGACAACATGAACATCGGCGAGCGTCCCGCACTCCGGCTGCTCAACGCCGTCTTCCGCTCGCGTCTGCTGCGGTGGCTCTTCTCGTGGGGCGTGCATCCCGACTGGGCGATGCGCTTCGGCCACGCCTGGAGCGCCCATTCGCGCCGCAAGCACATCCGTCAGGGACCGCCCCCCGTCTTGCTGACCGACCCGCTGGTGGAGTACGCCCGCCGCTACGCCGCCCGCAATCGGGACGCGGTCGACCACTTCGTCTTCGGCCACATGCACGTGGCGCGCGACTACCGCGAAGGGTCGCTCCATACGGTGCACCTGGGGTGCTGGGAGCGCGGCCCGGTCTACGCCCGGCTCGACGAGGCGGGCAACCTTCGATTGGAACACTTCACACCCGACCTATGAAACAATACCTCGATTTGCTGCGCCGCATCCGCACGGAGGGTGTCGTGCGGGGCGACCGTACGGGCACGGGGACGCAGAGCGTCTTCGGGCACCAGATGCGTTTCGACCTTGCGGAGGGCTTTCCGCTGCTGACCACCAAGAGGGTCTTCCTCAAGGGGGTCATCCACGAACTGCTCTGGTTTCTCTCGGGCGACACGAACATCCGCTATCTGGTCCGCAACGGCGTCCATATCTGGGACAACGACGCCTACCGCTACTATGGCGAGCTGTGCGCCCGGCAGGGTGCCGAGCCGCTCGGCCGCGAGGAGTTCCTTGCGGCGGCGGGCGAGCCGTCGCCCCTCGAAGGGTACCGCTACGGCGACCTGAACCACGTCTACGGCTACCAGTGGCGCAGCTGGCCCCGGCCCGACGGCGGGGTGATTGACCAGATTGCCGGCGCCGTGGAGCTGATACGCCGCAATCCCGAATCGCGGCGCATCGTGGTCTCGGCCTGGAACGTGGCCGAGGTCGAGCAGATGGCCCTGCCGCCCTGCCACGTTCTCTTCCAGTTCTACGTGGCCGAGGGACGGCTTTCGTGCCAGCTCTACCAGCGCAGCGCCGATACCTTCCTCGGCGTCCCCTTCAACATCGCCTCGTATGCCCTGCTGACGATGATGACGGCGCAGGTGTGCGGCCTGCAGCCCGGCGAGTTCATCCATACGCTGGGCGACACGCACCTCTATCTGAACCACATGGAGCAGGTCGAGGAGCAGCTCTCGCGCACGCCGCGGCCGCTGCCGACCATGCGGCTCAACCCCGACGTGAAGTCGCTCTTTGACTTCCGCTACGAGGACTTCACGCTCGAGGGCTACGACCCCTGGCCCGCCATCAAGGCGCCGATGTCGTTCTGAGCGGAGTGGCCCCGGGGCGCATTCCGCGGCGCACCCCCGGCGAAGGAGGCGGTCCGGCCCGGTGCCGGACCCGAAATGCGGAACAGAAACCCAATTCGAAGAAAAAATGGTATCAATCATCGTGGCTGTGGCCGAAAACGGCACCATCGGCGACCGCAACGCCCTGCTGTGGCACATATCCGAGGACCTGAAGCGCTTCAAGGCCCTCACGACGGGACACCCCGTCATCATGGGACGCAAGACCTACGAGTCGCTCGGGCGTCCGCTGCCCAACCGCACCAACGTGGTGCTTTCGCGCAGCGGCGGGGAGTTCCCCGGCTGCCGCGTCGCCCGCTCGCTCGACGAGGCGCTGGCCCTCTTTCCCGACGACGAGGAGCTCTTCATCATCGGCGGCGCCCAGATTTACGAGCAGGCCCTGCCGCTGGCCGACCGCCTCTACCTGACGCGGGTCTGCCACCCCTACGAGGGCGACACCTCCTTCCCGGAGTGGGATGCGTCGGAGTGGCACCTCGCCTCGTCGGAGGCCCACCCCTCGGGGCGGGAGTATCCCCATCCCTTCGTCTTCGAACGCTGGGAGCGCCGCCGCCCCGGACGGCAGTAGGGGGGCGGTATGTTCAGCAGGGCGGTAGAGGCCAAGGTGGCTCTCCCGGCCAACTCTTCCGGCCAACTCTTCCGACCGACTTCCCCGACCCGCTCTCCCGACCGCCTCTGGTGCATCCGTTCCAAGGGGTGCAGCGGCCCTCTGCGGCACTCCATCCAACTTTCTCCCCGAAGCTCTTCGCTTCGGGGTTTGTTGTTCCGGCTCCGACGGTCCCATCCGTTCCGGCCCGACTCTCCGGAACCGTTTTCCTGTTTTCCCGCTCCCCGTCTCCTGCTTCCCCGTTTCTCGTTTCTCGTTTCCCGTCTCCCGTCCTCTGCCTTCCGCCTCTCCCTCCGCCTTCTTTTGTCCCGACCGCAGCTGCGCCCCTTCCGGAACAACTCCGGCTGCGCCCTCCGGAACGGCCCGCGCCCCGCTTCGAAATTAGGTATTTATACTACCGCACGTCCGGGGGCGAATCCCTACCTTTGCATTCGGAAACATCTCCCCCTGCATCCCCCTTTCCGCTCCGGTCAACGCCGTGCATGGCGCTTCCGCGGACGGTGCGGCGCCGGAAATCCCGGCCAGTCGGGCGGTGCAGGGAGTCGAACCGACGCGATTATGGGAAAATACTTCGATATGCTCTGCGAGGACGTGCGCTTCCGCGAGGGGCTCAACGCCTGCATGAACTGCGGCGTCTGCACGGGTGTCTGCCCGGCGGCCGAGTTCTACAACTACGACCCGCGCCAGATTGTCGCCACCGTCCAGTCGCGCGACGACGAGGCCATCGAGGCGCTGCTCAAGAGCGATACCATCTGGTACTGCGGCGAGTGCATGTCGTGCCGCCCCCGCTGCCCGCGCGGCAATACGCCGGGCTATGTCATCCAGGCGCTGCGGAGTCTCTCGCAGAAGCTGGGCTTCTTCGTCGAGAGCGAGAAGGGGCGCCAGCAGCTGGCGCTCAAACGCATCATCGGCGACAACATCCTCCGCACGGGCTACTGCATAGTGCCTCGGATGGTCAAGCCCGAGCTGCACCCCGAGCAGGGCACCGTCTGGAAGTGGATTTTCGACAACGACAAGGAGGTCTTCGGCCGCTTCACGCCCGTCTACATGCGCCACGGCGCCGGTGCGCTGCGCCGCCTCGACGCCGGCTCGCTCGACGAGCTGCACCGTATCTTCGAGGTGAGCGGCGGCAGCGAGTTCTTCGACCGCATCGAGCGCTTCTCGGACCGCAAGGCCCGAGAGATGGGCTATGAGGAGGGTGCCGACCAGAACTACATGATGGATGTTTTCCGCTACAACAGCAACGAACACGACTGACAATGACGACGATACGACGCAAAAGCTGGAACGAGTACCAGAAGGAAATCGCGGACGACCGCTACTACTACGCCCGCAGCTGCATCCGGCAGAACTTCTTCCCGGGCAGCGAGAAGGCCTTTCTCGACATCCTGCACAACGATTTGGGACGCGACGTGCTCGACGACCCGCTGCACTCCTCGTGCACGGGCATCGGCTACCACTCGGACATCGTGCCGCTGGAGACCATCATGACGGTGGTGGCGCGGCAGTTCGCGCTGATGACCGAGGCGGGCTACGAGAACTTCATTTCGTCGTGCATCACCTCCTTCGGCGTCTACACCGAGGTGCTGGCCACCTGGAACGAGTTTCCCGAAACCGAGGAGCGCACGCGCGAGTATCTGCTCAAGGCCACGGGGCGCGAGTTCCGCAAGCCGAAGAGCCTGGCCCACACGTCGGACATCGTCTTCCACTTCCGCAACGAGATTGCCGCCCGCGCCAAGCGTAGGCTCGTCAACGCCGTGACGGGCGAGCCGCTGCGCGTGGTCGAGCACATCGGCTGCCACTACGCCAAGATTTTCCCCAAGTCGGGCATCGGCGGTTCGGAGTTCCCCTACGTGCTGGCCGGCATGGTCGAGGCGTGGGGCGGCGAGTGCGTCGACTACCCCGAGCGGCGCCACTGCTGCGGCTTCGGCTTCCGCAACTACCTGGTGCAGGCCAACCGCGGTTACTCGATTGCCAACTCGCACAAGAAGCTCGAGAGCATGGCCCCCTACAAGCCCGACTTCATTGTGGCCAACTGTCCGGGCTGCGCCATGTTCCTCGACAAGTGGCAGTATGCCATTGCCGAGATGGAGGGCACGACCTACGGCGAGAACGGCCACGGCATCCCTGTGCTGACCTACGAGGAGATGGCCGGTCTGGTGCTGGGATACGACCCTTGGGAGCTGGGCATGCAGATGCACCAGGTCGACGTCGAGCCGCTGCTCGACAAGATGGGGGTCGAGTACGACCCTGCGGCGAAGTATCTGGGCCGCAACGGCAAGTTCATCGGCAAGCCCGAATCGGCGGTGGTCAACTGCCGCCCGAGCGACACGGTCTACGACATCCGCGAGTAATCCGCGCCGCGGACCAGGCCCTTTCCGTGCCGAACGGGGCACAGCGGGGCGCACCCTCGGCCGCCGGGCGGATTCCGGGGTCCCGGCAAGGAATGAGCGACCGCCGCAACTGCCACCGCAACTGCCGCGACAGCTGCCCCGGCGGTCGGCGGCAGACGAACAGAGAGACAAGACACGACAACGCAATACATGAACAAAAGAGTAATCGTCATAGGAGGAGGCGTGGCCGGCATGCAGGCGGCGCTCCGTCTTTCGGAGCAGGGCGCCGAGCCCCTCATCATCGAGAAGGAGGCCGAGCTGGGCGGCAAGCTGCGCGGCTGGTATGTCCTTTTCCCCACCTTCACCCCCGCCTCGGAGGTGCTCTCCGAGCTGCGCCGCCGCGTTCAGGAGCGCGGCATCGAGGTGATGACCTCGACCGAGGTGAGCGGCTTTACGCGGCAGAGCGTCACGCTCGCCGACGGCCGCACGCTGCCGTGCGACTCGGTGGTGGTCGCCTCGGGCTTCACGCTCTTTGACGCCACGGTCAAGGAGGAGTACGGCTACGGCATCTACGACAACGTCATCACCTCGGCCGACCTCGAGCGGATGTTCGCCGAGGGGCGCGTGGCCTGCGCCGACGGTTCGCGCCCGAAGCGGATTGCCTTCCTGCACTGCGTCGGTTCGCGCGACGAGAAGGTGTGCCAGCAGCACTGCTCGCGCGTCTGCTGCATCACGGGCGTCAAGCAGGCCATCGAGATGAAGCGCCTCTTCCCCGAGGCCGACGTCTTCAACTTCTACATGGATATCCGCATGTTCGGCCCCGGCTACGAGGAGATGTACCGCGAGGCGCAGCAGCGCTACAACATCCACTTCGTGCGCGGCCGCATCTCGGAGGCGAGCCCGACCATCGACAACCGGATTCAAATCAAGGCCGAGGATACGCTCACGGGGCGTCCGCTGCGCATGAGCGTCGACATGCTGGTGCTGCTCATCGGCATGCGGGCCAACGACTCGAACGCACCCTTCGCCGAGCAGGCCGGTCTGAAGCGCGCTCCGAGCGGCTTCATGGAGCCCCACGACATGTTCCTGGGCAACGCCCGCAGCAACGTCGAGGGCATCTTCTATGCGGGCTGCATCACGGCCCCCAAGAACATCGGCGAGACCCTCAACGAAGGCACGGTGGCAGCCGATGCCGCCATGGAATACCTCAGAGTCTGACGCTTATGGCAACCATCAATTTCGGATATACGATTTCGAAGCCCCGCGCCATCGACCTCGACCGCAACAACCTGCGCAAGAGCGACGAGATTCTGCGCGAGATGCCCGAGCTGCAGACCTGCATCGGCTGCGGGGCCTGCACGGCCATCTGCACGGCCGGCAACCTGACGCAGTTCAATTTCCGCAAGGTCCACACCCTCGTGCGGCGCGGCGAGTACCAGGGCGCCTACGAGGAGATGAACAAGTGCATGCTCTGCGGCAAATGCCGGCTGGTCTGCCCGCGCGGCATCAATACGCGGGGCGTGGTCCTGCTGGTTAAACGCAAACTGGGCGACTTCTGAGCGGAGCGCCCTACGGAGCCGCACCCCGGCGCGGGGGCGGCATGGAGAGTTTTTGGATATGACATTCTACGCACCATTCTGCATCCCCTTCATCGTGGGCGCGGCGCTGATGTTCGCCGTGCTGCTCTGGAAGTGGGGTACGTGGCTCTACCGACTGCCGCGTGCCGACAAGATGCTCATTCTGAAGGGAATCCCCACACGCCGGACGCTGGAAGCTCTGGGCGAGGTGGTGAGCGAGTCGCTGCTCCACCGGCGCATCTTCCGGGTGAACCCCCTGCTGGGCTACATGCACATGTCGCTCGCCTTCGGGTGGTTCCTCCTCATTGCGGTCGGGTGGCTTGAGACACTCTCGTACCTCGGGCTGCGCTGGGTGCCGCTGCAGGGCCACGTCTTTTTCAAGTACTTCGCCACGGGGCTCGAGCACAAGCCCTTCTTCGACTTCGTGATGGACCTGCTGCTGCTCTTCGTCCTCTCGGGCGTGGCGCTGGCCTGGGGCAAGCGCTTCTACTCGAAGGCCATGGGCATGCGCCGCACGACGCACCATGTTCTGGGTGACCGCGTGGCCCTCTCGGCGCTGTGGTTCATCTTCCCGGCCCGACTGGTGGCCGAGAGCGTCACCTGCGCCATCTACGGCGGCGGTGGCTTCCTCACGGGCGGTCTGGGCAGCTGGCTGGCCGCCCATGTCGAGATGCTCACGCTCATGACGCTCGAATCGGTGGCCTGGTGGTTCTACTCCTCGTGCCTCGGCATCTTCTTCGTGGCGCTCCCCTTCTCGCGCTACATGCACATCTTTACCGAGATTCCGCTCATCTTCCTGCGCCGCTACCGCCTCCGCTCGACCGAGAAGGAGTCCTCCTACGACCACTTCCAGGTCGAGGCCTGCTCGCGCTGCGGCATCTGCATCGACCCCTGCCAGCTGCAGAGCGTGCTGGGCATCAACGACGTGCAGTCGGTCTACTTCCTGCGTGACCGCCGCTACCACACGCTGCGGCTGGCCACGGCCGACAACTGCCTCATGTGCGGCCGCTGCGTCGAGAAGTGCCCCGTGGACATCGACCTCAATACGCTGCGGCTCAACTCGCGCGACAAGATGCGCAACGTGCCCGACGAGCGGCGCTACGGCTACCTCAAGGGGCTTGACCGCTCGCAGGGCGAGGGCAAGGTGGGCTACTTCGCCGGCTGCATGACGCTGCTCACGCCCCGTACGCTCACGGCCATGGAGCAGCTCTTCCGCGCTGCGGGCGAGGAGGTGTGGTGGGCCGACCGCGAGGGAGGCGTCTGCTGTGGCCGTCCGCTCAAGCTGGCGGGCGAGACCGACTCGGCGCGCAAGATGATGCAGTACAATACGGAGCTCTTTCGCAAGCACGGCATTACGACGCTGGTCACCTCGTGCCCGATTTGTCTGAAGGTCTTCCGCGAGGATTATGCGCTCGACGGCATCGAGGTGCTGCACCATTCGGAGTATATCCTCCGCCTGATGCGCGCCGGACGCCTGCAGGTCAAGCACGGTGCCACGCGCTATACCTACCACGACCCCTGCGAACTGGGGCGCGGCAGCGGCATCTACGACGAGCCGCGTGCCGTCATCGAGGCGGTGGGCGAGCTGCTCGAACCGGCCCAGACGCGCGAAAATGCCCTCTGCTGCGGCTCCTCGGTGGCCAATCTGGCCATCTCGGACGGCCAGCAGCTGCAGATTGCACGCTCGGTCACGGGCGAGTTGGAGGCGACGGGCGCCGAGGTGATTGTCACCGCCTGTCCGCTCTGCAAGAAGGCGCTGGTACGCGGTACGCGTCACGAGGTGAAGGACCTTGCCGAGGTGGTGGCTGCCAGCATGCAGTAGCCGTCGGCGACGCGTGGCCGAGGTTCCGGGAGGGACCGTGCTGAGACAGCCAGCCGGGCGGAGACGCCCTGCCAGGGGCCAGGGAGCCGAGGCGTCGGGATGCCGGGGAGCGTGGGTGTCGGGGCCCCTGGGTGCCGGAGCGCGATGTAATTTTCGGTGCTTGGGGGCGGTTCGGACTCTCGTGGCTGGTTTCGGACCCGCAGAATCCGTGCGGGGACGGCGGAGTTCCACCCCGCAAGCGGCTGATTCATAGCGCTGCGCGGAGCTTTTCTGAAAAATATTTAAAAAATATTTGGCAAAGCCGTATTTTTGCCTTATCTTTGCAGTCGCAAAGGCGATAGTTCTACACTCAAAGACATATCGCGGGATGGAGCAGTTGGTAGCTCGTTGGGCTCATAACCCAAAGGCCGGAGGTTCGAGTCCTCCTCCCGCTACCAAAAGGGGTTAAACAGCAATGTTTAACCTCTTTTTTCATATCCCATAAACAGATAAAGTCCTAATAATCAGCAGATAATAAAATCTACCATATTTAAAATATTTTAATATTAGGGCGGAGAATCGTGATATGCAGGGGTTCGTTGGAATACAAGTCTCATTTTAGAAAAAGTTGTATTCCAGACTTGTAAAAGAAGGTATTTCAACAAGTTACAAAACAGCCTGTAAACTATGATCGAAATACTGCGAATCACTTACTATCTCTACGAATTTAAAAAGAATCGAAGGGGTACTGCCCCGATCTACTGCAAATTAACAACAGACGGCACGGAACGTCAGCAATTCTCAACAGGTCTTTATGTCGTCCCCGGATTGTGGGATAAAGAGGCTCAATGCGTTCGGGGCACATCAGAAGATGCCGTACTGATAAATCGTCGTCTGCAAGACATCACGATTGAACTTAAAGGAATTGAGCGCAGATTATATGAAGCAGACGGCAACGTATCGCTTGGAGAGATCTATGCCCTCTACAAACACAAGACTGTAGAAAATCATACGTTGTGCGGGATTTTCCGGGAACGTCTGGACAAAATGGCACAACTCATAGGCAAAGAATATTCACCTGCGACATGGCAGAAATTCCGTGAAGTATTTGCCCATGTTGAACGATATATACAGATTACATATGGCTTACAAGATATTCCGATTCGAAATGTGGACTACCGGTTCATAAAGCAGTTTGAAGAAGCACTCATGGAACGAGGGCTGAAAGCCATCACCATCAACAAGATCATGCAAAGGGTGCGTCAGATGGTCAATTATGCGTTCCGCTGCAATTATATCCAGCAAGACCCGTTCGTCGAATACAAGCCTCTGAAAGAGCGAAAAAGACTGGTCTTTCTCACTCAGGAAGAGCTCCACAAGTTGGAAAATTTTCATTTCGTACAGATGCGGCTGGAAACAGTCAAGAACATTTATCTTTTCTCGGTCTATACGGGATTAGCCTACCATGAAGCACAGGCTCTGCAACCCAAACATATCGCAAAAGGATTTGACGGCAGGAACTGGATAGCACTGATTCGTCAGAAAACAGACCGTGAAATTTCAATTCCTTTGCTCCCACAAGCGGAACAATTGATCGTTTGGTTCCGGGAACATTGCCAAGTAGGCAATTATGTTCAACCTCGAATCTCCAATCAAAAAATCAACTCTTACTTGCGGGAAATCGCAGACATCGTAGGTATCGATAAAAAATTAACGCATCATACAGCCCGCAAAACTTTTGCTACAACCATCTTGCTGTACAATGATGTCCCCATAGAAGTTGTAAGCAAGTTGCTGGGGCATTCAGACATATCGGTCACACAACGTTCATATGCGCAGGTTCTGAATAAAAACATCAGCAACCACATCGGACGACTGGAAAAGCAACTTCTGCACAAAAACGCTGATTTACAACAAAATAATCATTAAAATATTTGGATTTTATAAAAATTTTGCTTATCTTGTATATATCTAAAAAGGGACCAAACATGGTTCTTCTATCCTGATCTTGATTAAATCAAGACAGTTTGAGTATTGAGATTGTCTGCGGTGAGAGCACAGACAATCTTTTTCTAACCGTTCCGAGAAAGGAGGGAGAGCTCGGAACATAATTTTTTCATATATGGAAGCAAGAAAAACTATCGTTCTTTGCATGCTGGCAAATGAAGCCAGACAGATAGACGATCCTCGTTACCAATTTGAAACGGAGGAGAAAGATCATGTTGTTGTAAAATGCGTAATCAACAATGCAGAAGTCTTGGATGTTCCCGGTATCGAATACCGCCTGCACCCTAATAAAACCACAGAAAACAGGCTGGATGCTCTGGAAGTTCTCATCAAAGACAACACCAAAAGGTTTAGCGATGTATTTCGCCAACTCCCATACGGTATAATCAAAAAAAACGTTACAGGCATCGGAGCTACCACTCTGGCTTTAACGGCAGAAAATAATTGTATTGTAGTCTGCCCTACCAGAAGTTTGGCTTATGAAAAATATCGAAAAGGGATAGCCCCCGATGGAACAGAAAAGTATCTCTATGTAGGCAGCGCAATAGGTAATATACAGAAAGTATCTGCGGAAAAGATTCGAGCCTATTTAAGCAACACGGAGATTCCACACAAAAAAATTCTGGTCGTGGCAGACAGTTTACCCAGATTAATGGAGTATTTGCCTCTTAATTTGGAAAAATGGCATATCATGATTGATGAAATCGATTCCTATCAAACAGATGGCGTATATCGACCGGCATTAGAGGATGTAATCGACTACTTCTTTCGATTCCCGGAACGGAATCGTTGTCTGGTTTCTGCAACAATTCGACCATTTTCCGATCCTCGATTAGCTGATTTACCTTTAATCGATGTAAAATACGAGCAATTCATCCGTCGTCCTATCCACATGATACGAACATTGAATATTGCAGGCTCGGTGGCTAAAACATTGAAACAAATCACACGACAATATCCGGAAGACAAAATTGTCGTAGCCTACAATTCAGTATCCTCCATGCGCGTAATCATTGAGTTATTACCGGATGAGTTGAAAGGTCAATGCGAAATATGGTGCAGTAGCCAGAGCGAACAACAGGCGGGTGAATATTATCCACAAAAAGAAATAGGTACTCATTTAAACAAACAAATAACCTTTTTAAGTTGTACCTTTTTCACAGGCATAGACATCGAAGATAGATACCACCTCATATCCGTATCGGATACAAGATATCTTTATACGCTATTGTCTCCCGAGAAATTATTACAGATAGCCGGCAGATGCCGCCATAAAGATGGATTGTTGAGCGAGCGGTTCATTTATGATATCCGCGCCAGACAAACAGGCGAAAAGAAATTTGACAAACAACATAATATAGCCTGCGCAGAGTGGATCATCAAACTTTTTGATTTAATGAACCTCGGGATAGCAAATTATAACGATGTACTACATGCCAATGCCGTCCGATCCGTTGTGAATCAAGTTTCAGGATGGAAAGTTTCATATGGAGGCAGTGTCCCGATTTCATTAGTACGCTATAACATAGAGGAAAAATTGACTATCTCGTATCTCAATTTAGATGCTCTTGAAGAATTTATTCGACTCCGGTCTCAATTGTACTTTGATGCAAGAGCTATTATAACAGCCCTGGAACAAGATTGCGAAATTCTTGAAATTATTAATGATGAAGAACCATATTCCAATAAACAACAGGCTATTGAGATTGCGGTAAGTGATGAACTAAAAGCAATTCAAAATGCAAATATCGACGAATGTGCACGACTCTTGAAAGACCGTATCGCAGACGGAAGTATGAGTAAAAATCTGATGGTACAAGCCGAAAGGATCGCTTCAAGAGAGCTAAAAGTTTTTATTTCCCGCTTTTATCAATTAATGGACTATGCACCCCATGAATACCTTGTTGACATATTGTCAGAGGCGAGAGATAAAGACAATAAATGGTTTCGGGGATTTTACAATGCGGTGTTGTTCAATGCGCTGGATCAAGAACATCCTTTTCGAACTCTTATACAGAGTTATTTTAAACCAGGAGAACGGTATTCCACAGAAAAGATCTACGAACACATGGTTGCAATCTTCAATGCATCGGGTTTGAAAATCATTAAGAAACCTGCTACTGCTGTAAGCTATTTACAAAGTTTTTGCACTCTTAAAAGAGGCAAGAATTGCGGCACAGGAAAGAATTATTATCGCGTAGAAGATTATCAATCGCAAAAATATTTAGGCAAGAATCATGTCGAGATCCCTCATATCATTGATAAATTTAAACTGGCCGGGAGTGTTATGAAATTAAAGTAACTCATATTGCCTTAATATTATATATATAAAATAAAACAAAATGAGTTATTTTGAACTGATTTCATAAATAAAAACAACATCCAGGTATACAAAAATCGATCTTATAAGAGATCTGGTTTCCTCATAAATTATGAATCTATAAAGCAATCTTGATTTTCAAGATTTTTTAATCGAAATTAGCTTTTACAATACCCCGCGAGTGCGTTGTATTTTAAGAAACATTTTCTAACTTTGTGTCACTATCCAATGGATAGTAACATATTGATTGATGAAAGTGTTTAGCTTTTATCCTTACGTGGAAATCTGGAAAATTTTCAATAACTGAAGGATAAGCAATACAAACACTCATCACTTGCGTAGCTATATCATTCCGATATACTGCCCAAGTGTGGGGTATTGTTTATTTCAGTTAAGGTATTCCAGAACCTCCACGTAAGTAAACTAACAACTCCACACTTTCTTTATTTAATAATCCCGAATAGGAGTTGCAAGGGGCTTATAAACAACGAAAATGAAAAGAATTTTCATCTTGGCATTGGTAGCCCTTATTAGCTTTGCCATGCCCGCTGCTGCACAGCAGTATCAGGAGGTCGTCTATCTGAAAAACGGCAGCGCAATCAAAGGAGTTGTGATCGAGCAGATTCCCGGACAAAGCGTTAAGGTTCAGACGCAAGACGGAAGCATATTCGTCTACGAAATGTCCGAAGTGGACAAAATTGTGAAAGAGGATTTGCAGCAAAAAAGGGTTAAACCCGCAACAACAATCCGCGAAAAATCACCCCGTCCACAGAAAGTAAGCGTACAACACAATTACCAGAAAAATATTTTCGGGATACGGGCCGGGATGAATCTGGCAAAAAGAGGAACCGGGGACTTTTCCACACAAAACAAAATCGGTTATTTTGCGGGAGTGAATTATCAACGATTGCTAATCAATAATGCGCCCTTGTATCTGGAAACGGGAGTGTACTTTTCGATGAAAGGATATAAAGACAACTCGTCCGTTGACGGAATGGAGGCATATTCCATCGAAGCCGAGGCAAATCCAATGTATATGCAAGTACCAGTATTGCTGAATTATAAATTCAATGTCGTGAAGAATTTAACGCTTGCCCCGTATGCTGGCGGTTATTATGCGTTAGGAGTAGCCGGCGACTACAAAGAGACTGAAAACGGAGAGCAGGTAGGATCATCGCCGCTGTTTACCGATGAAGACGGAGAGGGGGCCTTAATGAAACGCTCTGACTTAGGAATCATTGTCGGGCTGAATATTAGTTGGAAAAAATTGTCCCTAAATATCGGCTATGAATTTGGACAGGTCAATAATCCTGGATACAACAAATGCTTCACTCTCGGACTTGGATATAACTTCTAACGCTATGAAAAAAAGCATTTTCATACTCGCTATGTTGTTATGGACCATATCTGCAATAGCCCAACAATACGAAGAGGTCGTTTATCTCAAAAATGGCAGCCGGATAAAAGGAACGGTGATCGAAATGACTTCGGAGCAGGTAAAAATCGAAATATACGACGGCAGCATCTTGACATACAAGTCCGATGAAGTCGCAAAAATCGTTAAGGAAAACAGGTCTGAAACCCGTACAAGAACGCAAGGACAAAGACAACCAAAAGACCGGACAACAAAATGTTATCGGACGGTGGGATATAGCGGATTCTTAGATGCCGGTTATGCTATGCGTACATCCGATACAGGCTTCGAATACGCTCACATATCGACGGCTCACGGGTATCAATTCAACCCGTATTTCTTCGCAGGCATAGGTGTCGGAGCACAATTTGTCACGGGAGCACGTTATGGCGAGAGCACCGACAAAAATACAGTTTTAGATCAGGATTTCGACGGTTCTGATGTTGGAGCAGTGGTATTTGCCAATGTGCGAGGATACTTGCTGAATAACAAATATACGCCCTATCTTGATTTCAGAATTGGATATGCAACCACAACAAAAGGACTATACTTGCAACCAACATTCAATATAGCTATTGGAAAATTTGATTTTGGAGCAGGCGTTTGCTGGCAAAATATTAAATATTTATACGAAGAAATCAATTATAATCATAATTCCATAACGAATAAGAAAAGGCCTGATAAAGAAAAATTAGAACTATGCGTCATTTTTAAAATAGGCGTCAATTTTTAACCCTCGAGCAGTCCCGCGTAAATTTAAGCGCGGGATTGCTTTTTGCCAGTCCTTTCATCGCTCCAATCCGGTTCCTCGTAGAATAGACTATTAAATATAGGATAACTGAATATCCGTAATTTATTGTAACAAAATAAGTTCGCATACTAAACAGTCGAACAAAAAAGGTTACATTGCGAGTCCTTATACATCCTTCAAAAAGCAAAAATATTTCCAAAAAATCCGAAATCTGTTCGAACGCAGGATATTCCCCTCATACCCCCCCCTGCCTTTGGCAGTTGGGGTGCGACCCCGACTATCCTTTGGGGATAATATATTATTCCCGAGGTATTGTCGAATCTAAAAGCTATGGTTATGTCCAACTCATTGAAATTTTTGCGATCATTTTCCCTTGAAGAGTTCAAGGAATGGAAAGGAATCTCCTTTATTCGGATTATCCGTAACGAGCAGACGGGAAGATATTTCTTCGGATATGGCGATAAGGCAGGCGCCGTAACATCGAAGTATCCCGCAGAGAAGCTTGACCATCCTGTCATTTCGGAGGTGATCTCCGAAGAGAGCGGAGAGCAGTTCTTCCTGTTGCACAATGCAGGAGACAATCCGCAATTTACCACCGTAGAGGTGCTTTAACCGACTCTTATGCTCTCTTACAAGGCTGTCCTTTCCAGTGAAGGGGCAGCCCTTTTCATGTTTAATCCCTTACCAGAATATATATATCATGCAATTACGACATTCACAACGCAAGGCTGCCAAAATGCGGTTAGCCCTACAAGGAGCCTCGGGTTCCGGAAAGACCTATTCGTCTCTTCTCATAGCACACGGCATGACCTCCGATTGGTCAAAGATTGCCGTCATAGACACCGAAAACGGGAGTGCAGACCTTTATGCCCATTTGGGATCTTACAATGTCCTCGCGCTGTCAGAGCCTTATAATCCGGAGAAATATATCGAGGCTATCGGTATTTGCGAAAGTGCCGGAATGGAGGTTATCATCATTGACAGTATCTCTCATTGTTGGGACTATCTGCTGGATTTCCATGCCAATCTACAAGGAAACTCCTTTGCAAACTGGGCCAAGGTCACACCTCGTCAGAATGCTTTTATCCAACGGATACTCAACTCTTCGAGCCATGTTATCTGCACAATGAGAAGCAAGCAGGAGTATGTCCTCAATGAACGAAACGGAAAGATGATCCCTGAAAAAGTAGGGCTCAAAGCCGTGCAACGAGACAATGTGGACTATGAGTTCACCATCGTATTTGACGTAAATATGAAACACTATGCACTTGCTTCCAAAGATCGTACGGAACTGTTCTCCGGGAGGTCCGAATTTCCTCTTACCGAGCAAGTCGGGATGCAAATCCTCGACTGGTGCAACCACTGTCAAACCCAATCTCACGTAAACTATGGAATCAGTTATCCGATTGGCCGAACAGCCCAATAAAACGCTCTTGCCTCTGACATATCCGGAAGAAATCCGAGACACCACCTCACGACAGATCCTACATGCTCCCTCATTTTATGAGGAAGAATCCCCATTTCGGGAAAGTCCCCAGGTAAAAACTCGCAAACCTTTCATCGAAGCCAACACAAAGGCCGTTACACTCGATCACCTGCAAAATGATTGTATCACTCCGGTATTCTCCAAAGACAATGAGGTGACTATCTCGCATAGTCAGTTTATAGAAACCGTATGGGAGTGTACGCAACGGATGTTTCGAAACTGCATCGTGGAAGAGCCCGAAATAAGGGTAAGCCATATTATCAAGGGACGGACACCGGAAGCCATTCACAAGACAGTAAAGGAGCTTACGGACGAGGATAAGACCATCTATTACGAACGGATGATGTTCTGCATGGAGATCCCCTCCATTGCGGAAACAATCGACGGATGCAGGCTCAATCTGAGCGTAGGAGGCGTTCGGGCATACAACCAGGAAAACCTTTACAGTAAGAAAGGCTTTGAGAAGTTCAAAGTATTTGTCGGTTTTAAGAATATGGTGTGTTGCAATATGTGCGTATCGACAGATGGGCTGTATGAAGAGATACGAGTAACAGATACGTCCAGCCTAATGACAAAAATGACCGAGCTGATTGTCAGTTATAACGCCAAACAGCATTTGGAACGCATGAAGGCTTTACTCGATATTTCCATGACAGAGAGCCAGTTTGCACAACTTGTGGGGAAGGCTCGACTTTATCAGTTTCTTCCTCCGGCTCAACGGAAACAACTCCCGGCATTCGAATTTACGGATTGCCATCTGAACACCATTGCAAAAGCCTATTACAACGATGCAGCATTTGCGTGCAACAAGCAACGAGAAATTGATCTTTGGAGGGTATTAAACCTCTTTACCGGGGCCAACAAATCCAGCTATATCGATTTGTTTCTCGCAAGAAGCCGTAATGCTGCAGAGTTTATAAGCGGAGTATCAAAGGCTCTTGCAGGAGAGTCTGAACACAAATGGTTTGTCGAGTAAAGATGGATGTATATGACCCGATTATTCTACAAGGTGTTTTTCGGATACCTTCTGAAATGGTGGTTGAATAAGGTTAAATAATTGATATAACCAAACCCTGTTGGAATACCTTTTTATCAAACACGAGGCATAACATATTGATATGCAGCCCATACTTACTGATATTCGAGTCCTCCTCCCGCTACCACGACGGACAACTCAAACGGGTTGTCCGTCTTTTTTTTGCCGTTTCCTCCGGATTGTTCGTCCGTTTCCGGATTTTTTGCCCCGCTTGTCCGTTCCGGAGCCCGTTTGCCGTCTGCACGGGTTGCATTTGCAGCCGATTATTCGTATATTTAACCATCCGGTCCGCCCGAACCGGATGTCGCCGTCCGGCTTCAGGCTTCGTTTCCGCGGAGCTCCGTCGCCGGCAGCAGGCGGCTCCGGAGCCGCTGCGGCGGTGCATTCCGTCCGGCGGAGAGGGCCGATGGACGATGATTCCCTTCAAAAAATACCCCTTATGAACATCAAAGCCGCTATCTTGTCGGTGCTGGCACTTCTGTGCAGCCTGTGCGCCACGGCGCAGTATCAGTATCAGATTCATCCTGTGGACTGGAAAGAGCTCAAGACCCTGGTGAAGGAGGAGCCCGAGCGGTTCCGTGAACTGGTGCGGAGAATCTCCACACCGCAGCGCGACACGACGCTGACCTATCCCGACCAAATCATCGCCTACTTCGGGCAGTCGCTGCTGACCAACGACAGCGAGGAGCGTCTGGTGCATGCGATGGACCAGGCCTATTCGGAGGAGAACTATGCCGAAGCGCTGGCGCAGGCCGAGAAGGTGCTCGCCGTCAATCCCGTCAACATTAAGGCACTCATCCGGGCGGCCTATGCCATAGCCAACATGCGTGAGGCGGGCGACGAGTCGCACGCTCACGAGGAGGGTCAGGGCTACTACTCCCGGGCCATCCGTCTGCTCGATACGATAGCGGCAACGGGTTACGGCAGCGAGGAGCACCCCTTCCACGTGACCAAAATCGCCGACGAGTATCTCTTCATGGGCCACTACCTCGAGCTGGATGCATTCGGACGCCAGTCGCTCGTCGACTGCTGCGATGTCTTCGAGCTCGGAAAGGGCAACAGGCTCTACCCCGACTCGGTCATCTATTTCGATGCGACGCGGGTGCTCGAGCTCGAGGCCGCAATGTTCGGAGGCGGGAAATAACCCGGCTGCGGAGCTGCCGACCGGCAGCAGGGGCGGACGTGCGGCGCCGCAGGGCAGCTCCTGCCGCTCCCTGTGTGGGGCGGCTGTGCGGTTTTGTGGTCAGGGCGGGCTTCCGAACTCTTCGGCCCAGAAATTGCACGGCCTACGGTGTTAACCACCAAAACAGCGAACGTATGAACAAGCAAGAGAACAAACAGCAGCCCTGCGACCCCTGCGAGCGCAACTTTGAACGCAACATCCACCACATCGTCCGCGAGGGCGAGGCCCCGACGGAGCGTGAACGCGAGCGCAAGGAGCAGGAGCTCCGCGAGGCCTTCGGCGAGAAGCATCCCGAGGCGGTCAAGTGACCCTCCCCAATCTCCTTTCGGAACGTTGACGGGCGGCTCTCCATGCGTGGAGGGCCGCCCGCTTGCGTCTTGCCGTGTTCCGACCGGTCGAGGTCCAGACCGCCGGCCGCCGTGCGGCGTTACTGCTGCGGAGTGGTGAACGGTGCCGTGGCCAGTCTGCCGGCACCCTGCTCGAAGCCGTTGACGTTGAAGGGAGCCCCGACGGCCATGTACTCCGTGCCGGGTGTGAGCTCCTGCCAGATGTTGTCCTCACGCTCGAACCAGCGCCATCCCTCCCAGCGCAGGAAGTAGACGACGTAATCCTCCGGATTGGGGTAGATTTCCGCGATGGAGGGGTCGGTGCGGGCCGTGTTGAGCATCTCCTCGTAACGCTCCCGGGTGTAGATGAGGGTGTAGTATCCGACCGTGTTGGCGTCGGGTGTATGTATCAGCCGGGCGGTGGTCGGGGTGAGCTCGCCGACCTCGATGGTCATCGTCGCCTCGGGGGCGTTCTCGGTATAGGAGGGCGAACGTACGGGCAGCTTCTCGATGGAGTAGAGTGCGCCGCTCTCGTCCATCACGGCGCAGACGAGCCAGTAGTCGAAGTCGAGCGAACCGTTGAGCGGGATGAGCAGCCTCTCGACCGCCTCGGTGTAGATGCACGCAGGGTCGTTCTCCATGAGGTATTCGACCGTGGCGGCCTCGGTGCCGTGGGTCTCGAGCTGCATCTCCCAGATGTTCTGGGCGGCAAGAATCAGGGCGTAGCGCGAGACCTTGATGTTGGGCTCGGCCGTCGTGCGCAGATAGCCGACCGTCACTTCGGTGATGTCGACCTTGACTTCGGGAAATTCGGGCTGCGGGGGCGGAGTCTCCTGCTCCGACGAACAGCCGAGCGACAGCGTCAGAAGAGCCGTTGCCGCAAGCGTCCGGAACCAGATGCTTTTCATGTGATGGGGTTTTAAGGGTTAGATGATGGGTGAAAGGGTTGGGTTCATGGATGCTCCGGAGGGCCGTCCGGTTGGTCCTTTTCGGAGCTCCTTTCACAAATATAGAAATTGTTTTTTGAATAACAATAGTTTTGACCCGAAAACGAGGAGCTCCTTGAGGATAATCCGCACTCCGGGAAAAGGTACAAGAGAAAGAGCCTCTGCCTTGAGGCAGAGGCTCTTGTGGTGGCGTTGGGTGAAGTATGGAGCGGGTGCGGGGCGTTGTGGATGCTATCGGCCCTGCTCTTCGGCCCGGTAGGCTTCGACGCCGCGGCGGAGGAAGTCGACGAAGGCCTCGACATCGAGGTCATAGCCGCGCGGCTCGACCAGCATGTGCCCGTTGCGACCCTGCAGCACGTAGTAGGGCTGCGCGTTGACCCCGAAGGTCTTCAGCGCATAGTGCGCATTGATTTTGCCCAGGCTGCGCAGCACCTTGCCCGATTCGGTGGTGACCCACTCGCTCTCGGGAAGCTCCATCTTGTCGTCGGAGTAGAGGGCGCAGATGACGTAGTCGTTGCGCAGCAGCTCCAGCACGCGGGGGTCGGACCAGACGCGGGCCTCCATCTCGCGGCAGTTGACGCAGCCGTGGCCCGTGAAGTCGATGAAGAGCGGCTTGCCGGCGCGGGCGGCGTAGGCCTCAGCCTCCTTCAGGTCAAAGAATCCCTCGAGCCCGTGGGGCAGATGGAGCACGTCGCTGTACTTGGGCGCCTTTCCGTCGACGGTCCTGAGGGGCGCCGTTGCCGATACGGAAGCTCCTGCCGAGGTCGTCTGTCCGAGGACGAAGTCCTGGGTTGTCAGCGGCGGCAGGTAGCCCGAGAGCGCCTTGAGCGGGGCGCCCCACATGCCGGGGATGAGGTAGACGACGAACGTGAAGACGGCGATGGCGAGCGCCAGCCGTCCCACGCCGACGTGCTGCACTTCGTCGTCGTGGGCGAAGCGCAGCTTGCCCAGCAGGTAGAAGCCTAGCATGGCGAAGACCACAATCCAGATGGCCAGGTAGACCTCACGGTCGAGCAGTCCCCAGTGGTAGGTCTGGTCGGCCACGGAGAGGAACTTGAAGCCGAGCGCCACCTCGACGAATCCCAGCACGACCTTCACCGAGTTGAGCCAGCCGCCGCTCTTGGGGAGCTTCTTGAGCATCGAGGGGAAGAAGGCGAAGAGGGTGAAGGGGAGTGCAAAGGCGAGCGAGAAGGCCAGCATGGTGACAATCGGGCTCCAGAACTCGCCGGCGGTCGATTTGATGAGTACCGAGCCGACGATGGGGCCCGTGCACGAGAAGGAGACCAGCACGAGCGTCAGCGCCATGAAGAAGATGCCTGCCAGCCCCTTCGAGTCGGCCTTCGAGTCGCTCTTGTTGACCATCCACGAGGGCATCGTGATTTCGAAGGCTCCGAAGAACGAGGCGGCGAAGAGCATGAAGACGGCGAAGAAGATGAGGTTGGGCAGCCAGTGCGTGGCCAGCCAGTTGAAGATGTCGGCCGTGACGGCGTCGCCGCCCACAAGGCGCGTGATGACGATGATGGCGGCGATGGGCAGCGTGTAGAGCGCTACGATGAAGAAGCCGTACATGCCGGCGCGGAAGCGTCCGAGTGCCGGCTTCCCGGAGCTCTTCATGAAGAACGAGACGGTCATCGGCACCATGGGGAAGACACAGGGGGTGAGCAGTGCGGCAAAGCCCCAGAGAATCGCTTCGATGATGAGCGACCAGAGCGAGCCGCTGCCGGCGGCATCCTTGGCCGGAGCTGCGGCGGTTTCGGCACCGGCGGTTGTTTCAGAGGCACCGGCGACGCTCCCGGAGGTTGCGGCCGTGTCGCTCACGCGCTCTGTTGCGGCGGCCGGGGTTGCGACGCTTTCATCGCCTGCCGGGGCGGTCGTCGCCTCGGCGGCAGCACCCTGAGCGTCGGCAGCGCCGACCACGAGCGTCAGCTCCGTATCCGAGGGGGGCATGCAGCTCTTGTCGTCGCAAATCATCCACTCGATGGCGGCCCGCACCTTGGCCTGCGCTGCGGTGAGGCGCACGCGCTGCGTGAAGAGGGCCTTGCCCGAGAAGGTGCCGATTTCCATGCCGAACATCTGGTCGAAGTAGCGGTGGGGTTTCGTGCGCTGCTCGACGCTGCCGACCAGCTCGACCCCTGCCTCGGGGCTCAGCGTGATGACCGTGGGGTTGGGGCCCCCTTCGTAGGGACCCATATCGTACATGTGGAAGCCCGAGGGGATGGCGGCCTCGAAGCGGAGCTCGTACTCCGCTCCGCCGAGTGGCTCGACCGAGCCCGTCCAGCCTACCTCCTGGGCGTGGAGCGTCGTGACGCCGAGCGTCAGCGCAAGAAGCGGCAAAAGGATGCGTTGGATGAGTTTCTGCATGGTATGAGTTTCAAAATAATACTTTTGTGCAAAGATAACCTATTTTGCCGGATTTTGCGTACATTTACGCGATGATTCGACTTTCCCTCATAATTGCCACCTACAACCGCGCGGGACAGATGCTGCGGGCACTCGAGTCGGTCGTTGCGCAGGATGCGCCGGCCGGGGAATGGGAGTGCGTGGTGGTCAACAACAACTCGACGGACGACACCGAGGCGCGCTTTGCCGAATTTGCGGCGCGCCACGCGGAGTTCAACCTGCGCATGGTTACCGAACGCAATCAGGGCCTTTCGCATGCCCGCAACCGCGGCATCGCCGAGTCGACGGGCGAACTGATTGCCGTCATCGACGACGACGAGCGTATCAATGCGGGCTTCGTGCGGGCCTACATCGCCTTCTTCGACGCATGGCCCGGGGCCGAGGCGGCCGGCGGGAAAATCATTCCCGAATACCCTTCGGGACGGCCCGACTGGCTCTCGCCGCTCACCGAGCGGCCGATTGCCAATCCGCTCGACCTGGGCGATGCGGTGTGTGAATTTCCCGCGTCGCGGATTCCCGGCGGCGGCAACATGGCCATCCGCCGCCGTATCGTCGAGCGCTTCGGCGCCTTCGACGTCACGCTGGGCCGCGTGGGCGGTAAGCTGGTGGGCGGCGAGGAGAGCGATTTCTTCGAGCGGCTGCGCGCGGGCGGCATCCGCCTGTGGTACGTTCCCGAAGCGGTGATGTGGCACATTATCCCCTCGTCGAAGCTGACGTCCGACTACTTCCGGCGCCTGAGCTACCACGTGGGCGAGAGCCAGCGCCAGCGGGCGAAGATGCACGGGCGCTATGCGAAGGCGCTCCTGGTTGAGGCGGGCAAGTGGTGCGCCTCGCTGCTGCTTGCCTGTACGCTTACTCCGCGCCGCTCGCTGTGGCTGCTGCGCATGCGGTGGGGCATCACGCGGGGGCTTCTGGCGCGCGACTAATCCGGCTGCTGCCGGGGCCTGCGGTGTTGAGGTGCACGGCCGGTCCGGGGGGCGGAAAAAATCGAGCGGTCCGGGGGGCGGAAAAAATCGAGCGGTACGGCCAGCCCGGGGCGGGGAGCGACCGGGAAAACCGGTCCGGGCGGCCAGCCCATGGGAAGCGGCGGTGCGGGCTGTCCGACGGGAAGCGGCGCCGGCGACGGTCCTATCGGTCCGGATGAAGATAAAAGCGGGGCGGTACCCATCAGGTACCGCCCCGCTTTGTTCTCCTTCGCGCCCGGTCGGAAGCTCAGCCCCGCGGTGCACGACTGTTGTTATCAGAAGAGATACTTCTCGTGCTTGACCTTGTTGACCAGTCGGAAAATCTCCTCCCACGCCTCCTCGCCGAAGGTCGTGCCCACCACCTCGATGACCTTGCCGGCCGTGATGG
>OJNZ01000104.1_pt1 | contig 70347 bp, 71 predicted proteins | sample 1598001 | NCBI WGS metagenome assembly OJNZ01 (sample SAMN01915225, study PRJEB22387) | human gut metagenome | isolation source: stool | host: Homo sapiens | place: USA | reverse complement strand
TTAACACTTACTGACCATGAAACACCGCACTTTCTTCAAAACCTTCACGCTTTCCGTTCTGGGATTCGTATGCATAGCCGCATACGCCGACCGGTCGGACTCCCTGATCATGAAAAGGTCCGGGAGTTTCCACTGGGACCTTGACAGCAGTTCTGTGCCGAACATAAAATCTTTATTTTTCAGCGAAAGTAGAAATATGCTGTTCTGCTTCAACGAGATGACCTGGTGCATTGACGGATATGACCTGCACTCGGGCACAAAAGCTGTCAGGTACGCTGTCCCGGCCATCATGCCGTGGAGCATGAACGTGGTTTCTCAAGACTCCATCTTCGTACTGGATCTGGACAACAGCAGGATAACAAGGCTGGACAGCCGGGCAAAGACATGGGATGACTTAGCTATAGACAGGACTTCCACCATACTTCCCGGAAGTCCGGGCCAGCCATATGTAACGGACAGCGTCATGATATACGTCTCATCCAGCGATAGGCTGGGCTTCACTACTTTCATCATTGACAGAAAGACAGGAAACATCTCGCGTCACATCCCGTATCCCAGGAGTTACAGGAACTTTTACGGAGCGCTCCTGATGCAGGTCCCGTACTCGGCATTCAATCCTGACGAGGGTCTGATCGTAGTCGGCTTCCCGATTGACGGAACTCTCTATATCCTGGACTTGAACGGCAGAATTTCCAGAACAGTCTATGCGGAAAGTATCCAGGCACATCAGATCACCCCCTTAAGAAAAGGACGCTGGGGATTGGGCGTAAGCTCTGAGGAAGAGATAGAGTATTTCCGTAAAGTCACATCCTACGGAAACATCCTGTATGACTCATATAGGAATCTTTATTATAGGATTGTGGAGAGAAGCACGCCTATGCCGGGAGTGCTCGGCAGCAATAAGGCAAAATCCCTTTCGGTAATCATCCTGGACAAGAATTTCAGGATAGTCGGGGAATCAGATCTGGACGATGTTTTCTTTGCAGGATTCAGATACACCTGCTTCGTGTCAAAAGAAGGCTTGAACCTGCAGCTGCTCACGTCCGATGACGAGCTCGCATTCGCCACATACACTGTTACAGAGAAACCCGATAACCATTGAAATACATGAAAACCAGACTCACCACATTACTGCCGGTTGCGCTCTGCCTCATCCTTTCCTCATGCGGAGCAGACGGACTTAAGACTATTGACATCGCCCGGGGACTACGGACGGAGGCGGACACACTCGGGCTGGAGGCCCTGGCCGGGGATGTACGGGCTATTGAGCTGAAGTGCGACAGTCTCTATGACATCCGGATATTCGGGGCGCACGACGGCAGGCTCTACGGAAGAAGTGCTGACAACGTAATCGCCGTCATGGACGAAAGCGGGAACATGCTCTGCTCATTCGGACGGACAGGACGGGGCCCCGGGGAGTACGTCAGCATCGCCAGCATCGAGTACGACCCGTTCAACGATGAGATTGTAGTCCTGGACTCATGGAACAAGGTACTGCGATTCAGTCCGGACGGCACTCTTATTGACGAGACCCGCAACAACACAATCTCCACACTGGCCTACATCATGCCGCTGGACAAGGACACTTACGTGGCCACCGTCACGTCATACGTCCCGAGAGACTCGTGCCTGCTCTATCTCGACCGGGACTTCAACGTCACGGGACAGGCTCTGCCGATTTTTAACCAGGCGCAACTCTCCACCAAGGCACTCATTATAACCGAGGGACTGAGCCGCTACAACTCCACGGTCATGTACAGGCCCTACGCTGAGGACACCTACTACGCGTACTCGGACGGCTCGTGGACTCCGTACATGCGCATAGAGCAGGGCGGACTCAGGATGCCTCCCGAACTTATGGTCTCAGTGGACGACTACCGGGAACAGGCCAGGTACATATTCATACAGTGGGAGTTCATCTGCGGCAGATACTGCCTGATAAACTACGTCAGGGAGGAGGACATGGCCGCAAACTATGATGTCTACGACATGACTTCAGGGAAGCAGCTGATTCACAACGTCCTCACCATAGACGACATAGGAAGCGGCGCGGACGGTTTCATATTCAGGTACGGCGGAGAGAAGCACTACATCATACCAGGCTTCATTGACGGCAATGTCATGTACTGCTCACTGCCGCAGGATGACGGAGGCACCACTCTTCTCAGAATTACTCTATAGAAGCCGCCAAGACAAGCCGGGCAGGAGATAAATGTCAACGTGCATAATCGCAGCCATCACAGACAGGTGATGGATGATTGGAAATTTGAAATTTTTGAGCGGATTTATTGCAATTATTCGTAATTTTGGGGACAACTTTTAAAAATTGATATTATATGGAACTTCCTTTTGCAGAATCTTACAGAATCAAGATGGTGGAGACCATCCGTAAAAGTACCCGCGAGGAGCGTGAGAAATGGATTAAAGAGGCCAAGTACAATCTCTTCATGCTGAAGAGCGACTATGTGTTCATCGACCTGCTGACCGACTCGGGAACAGGAGCCATGAGCGACAAGCAGTGGGCCGCTATCATGGAGGGCGACGAGAGCTATGCAGGGGCCCGTTCGTTCTACAGGCTGAAAGACACAATCACAGAACTTACAGGACTGCAGTACGTGTTGCCTTCGCATCAGGGCCGCGCAGCAGAGAACGTGCTGTTCTCCTCGATCGTGAAGGAAGGCGACATCCTTCCCGGCAACTCCCATTTTGATACGACAAAGGGACATATCGAGTACCGTAAGGCTGTGGCTCTGGACTGCACCATCAAGGAGGCTTCCGATACCGAACTGGAGATACCTTTCAAGGGCAATATGGATCTGGAGAAACTTGAAGAGGTCCTGAAGACTACTCCTAAGGAGAAGATTCCGTGCGTAGTGCTGACAGTCACCAACAATACGGCAGGTGGACAGCCCGTATCCATGGAGAACATAAAGGGTGTGTCTGCTCTTTGCAGGAAATACGGAGTGAAGCTGCTTATGGACTCGGCCCGCTTCGCCGAGAATGCCTATTTCATCAAGACCCGCGAGAAAGGCTATGAGAACAAGAGCATACGCGAGATAGTGCATGAAATGTACGAGGGTGCCGACTACATGACCATGTCCGCCAAGAAGGACGCCATCGTCAATATCGGAGGTTTCGTGGCTTTCCGCAGCGAGGAGGACATGCGCAAAGCCCAGATGTTCACCATCATGAACGAGGGTTTCCTGACATACGGCGGTATGGCCGGCCGTGATATGAATGCGCTGGCCCAGGGTCTGCTTGAGGGCACTGAGTTCGAATATCTCGAGACCCGTATCAAACAGGTGGCTTATCTCGGCAAGAAGCTTGATGAATACGGCATTCCTTATCAGAGACCTGCCGGAGGACATGCCATTTTCCTGGACGCCAAGAAGATTCTGACAAATGTCCCGAAGGAGGAGTTCATAGCCCAGACACTCGGTATCGAGCTTTATCTTGAGGCCGGTATCCGTGGTGTGGAGATAGGCTCGCTGCTCGCTGACCGTGATCCGGTTACACGCGAGAACCGTTATCCTGCTCTTGAACTGCTTCGTCTGGCCATACCGCGCAGGGTGTATACCAACAACCACATGGACTACATCGCAGCTGCAGTCAAGAACGTGTACGACCGCCGCGAGTCCATCACACGCGGTTACAAGATCACCAAAGAACTGCCCATCATGAGGCATTTCACAATAGAGATGGACAGGGCCGACAGGTAGGCGTGAGGCGTGAGAATGGAAGAGGAGGTTTTCAGGGAACGTGCTCTTGAGACATACCGTCATCAGTACGCCTTGTGTCCGCAGTACCGTCGTTATGCGGATCTGCTGGAGGCAGTCCCCGAGACTGTAAAGGAAATTGCCGATATTCCATTTCTGCCCATACGTTTCTTCAAGCAATATGATATCATATCTTCTGCGGAGCCGCATCCGGTGCCGCAGAAGATTTTTTATAGCAGTTCCACGACAGGACAGACTCCGTCGAGGCACTGCGTGCTTGACATATCGCTTTACGAGAGGTGTTTTTTGGGCGGGTTCAGGCAGTTCTACGGCGAACCTGGGGATTACGTCATTCTGGCTCTGCTGCCGTCCTATCTGGAACGGGAGGGATCTTCGCTGGTATATATGGCGGACAGGCTGATAAAAGAAAGCGGACGGTCTGAGAGCGGTTACTATCTTTATGACCATGACCGTCTGTACAGTATGTTGACGGAACTGGGCGGGAGAAAGCAGAGGACCCTGCTGCTTGGCGTGGCTTTCGCCCTGCTGGATTTCATTGAACGCTACAGGATCGAAGGCTGGAATGATCAGTGGCTTACTGTAATGGAGACCGGGGGTATGAAAGGCCGCCGCGAGGAACTCTCCAGAGAGGAACTGCACCGCCGTCTGTCAGATGGTTTCGGTTTGAGGTCAATACATTCTGAATACGGGATGTGTGAACTGCTCTCGCAGGCATATTCGGCCGGAGACGGAGTCTTCAGGGCACCGGAGTCAATGAAGGTGATAGTCCGTGATATCAACGATCCGTTCCGGGATGCGGTTCCCGGTGGACGCGGCATAATCAACATCATTGACCTGGCCAACCGCAACTCATGCTCGTTTATCGAGACAGAAGATGTGGGCAGGATATGGCCGGACGGCTCCTTTACAGTTGAAGGTCGGCTTAAAGGAGCCGAGCGACGCGGCTGCAACATGCTTGTTGAATGACAGCAGGTCTCAGGAAGCGGCTATTGTATTGAAAAAGTCCTCAAGGGCCTTGGAATATTCCGAGGCCCTTGTCTCATCAGCCAGTCTCACAGCTTCGATCATGTACTGATAAAGCAGGAAATTGTTCTCGAGGTCGGCTCTTGAAAGAAATTGTCCGTGGAAAGGCTGCGCGAACAGGATTATGGACTTCATTGTCTCTTCCATGAACCGATCTGCAAGATCCAGTGCTTTCTCCTTTTCTCCGCATTTCGCATACAGTTCTACAGCACTGATCACCATTTGCTCATTGATGAAATGTACTGCTGCCGACGAATTGAGAGGGAAGTTGCGGTCGGGGAATACTTCCTGCATCCTGTCGAGCAGCTGTACGGCTTTTTCAATGTCTCCTTTGTAGAAGAAAGCCATAGCCGTCTGTACGAAGATGAACCGCTGCGAGAGCGTACCGTTGAAGGTTGACAGGTTCTGGTAGTCCACAAAGAAGTCTCCAGCGAAGCAGTCCATCCTGTAGATGTTCATAAGGCGGTCGTACAGTGCATCCTCGTCTATCTGCTGTACTGAGGAAATGGTTGTGGAGCTCTTGATGGGGACAAACTTGTACGTGTATCCGTCGAACTGCAGGTAATCCCGGATTCCTATCTCCAGGTTGCCGCCCTGTGTCATGAAGTATACAGGTCTGTCCCACTGGTATGTGGACAGCATGTCCAGAATCATCAGTTCGGCCTTCTCCAACAGATTCTTGTTTGCCGGTATCTCCAGGCATACTGAGTCCAGTATCTTGTCATAATCCTCTTCAGGCACTATTCCGTATTTCTTGACATTTTCCTTGTTTACAGGAATGACAAGTTTTCTGGACGGGAGATAGCTTTCCTGGCGTCCGTGTACATTGGCTTTCACTCTGGGGTCATTGAACAGTTCTATGGCATCCTTCAAAAGGATCGGACGGTTGAATCTGTCGAATATGTACACGTAGTCATTGCTTCCGTACAGGTAACTCTTTCTTGGAGTGACAAAATGAATCGGCTCCGCCTCATATTGTTTCCACTGCATCTGATCTATGTACCAGTCGATACCGAGCAGGGAGGTGTTCATGACACGGGCGTCTGTACGCACTCCCTCGACTTCCTGTATATACCACAGGGGAAATGTATCGTTGTCACCGTGGGTTATCAGGATTGCCTGGTCATCAGTGGACATGAAGTAGTTGTATGCCATATCGCGGGCAGTGTACCTGTTGCTGCGGTTGTGGTCGTCCCAGTTTTCGGCTGCCATAAGTACGGGAACGCCGAGCAGGACTATGCTTGTGACGGCAGCTGTCGTTTTCTCCGGTATGTGTATCTTTCCGGCCGGCTTGCGCAGCCAGTCGAATATGGCCATCACGGCCAGTCCTATCCAGATGGAAAACATGTAGAACGAACCTGCATATGCGTAGTCCCTTTCCCTTACCTGATAGGGAGACTGGTTGAGATACAGTATGATGGCCACTCCTGTAAGTATGAACAGCATGAATACTATCCACCAGTTTCTCTTGTCCTTGCCCAGCTGGTACAGAAGTCCTATTATCCCCAGTATGAGAGGCAGCATATAGTAGTGGTTCTTGGCCTTGTTGTGTACAAGATAGTCGGGGCCGTCGCTCTGGTCTCCCAGTCTGGCCTTGTCAATGAATCCGATACCGCACTCCCAGTTGCCGCATAGGGGGTCTCCTGGCACCTGTCCGTGGATGTCATTCTGACGGCCGGCGAAGTTCCACATGAAGTACCTCATGTACATCCAGTTGAACTGGTAGTCGAAGAAGAACCTGAGATTGTCGCGCATGTCAGGCATCTTCTCGTCAGTGCCGGGGATAGTCTTGCCCCTTCCCTGCGTATAGCTCTTGTAGAAGTTGATATGCATGGGATCCTTGCTGTGCATTCTCGGGAAGAGCATCTTGCTTTCGGAAGAATACTTGTATGTCGGAGGGTTGGATGTCTTGTAGTATTGTCCGTCCAGTTTGGTGTAGTAGTAGGATTCGTTGTAGTCATACGGTACTGATGCGAATGTCTCTCCGTATACTAACGGCACGCTGCCGTACTGTTCGCGTCCGAGATACTTGACCAGGGCGAACGGATTGTCAGGCTGTCCTTCATTGGTGGGAGTGTTGTTCGCGGAACGTATCACGACTACGGCAAATGTAGAGTATCCTGTCACTATCATGGTGAAGCACAGCATGACGGTGTTCAGTATGTGGCGGCCTTTTTTCCTTGTGTAGTAAATTGCCCAGAAGCAGATGGCCAGCAGGACTATCACGAAAAATGCCGCGCCGCTGTTGAACGGCAGATGCAGGGTGTTGACAAAGAAAAGGTCGAATACGGCTGCTGTCTTCGGCAGATAGGGGATGATCCCCCAGAGCACTACCGCCAGTATGACGCAGGACAGGGCCAGAACCCCTATGCTTCCCCATGTCGTGACTTTATGTGCTTTCTTATAGTAATATACAAATGCAATGGCCGGAATGGTCAGAAGGTTGAGCAGATGCACCCCGACCGACAGTCCCATGAGGAACGCAATGGCCACGATCCAGCGGTCCGCGTATTCGGAATCAGCCTGCTCCTCCCATTTGAGAATCATCCAGAATACGGCGGCTGTGAAGAGGGATGACATGGCGTAAACCTCGGCTTCCACAGCGGAGAACCAGAATGTGTCGGACCAGCAGTATGCCAGGGCTCCCACAACACCGGATCCTATCAGGGCGAATGCTTCGCCTTCGCTCATGCTGTCTGTTCCCCTGTTTTTATCCAGAATACGGCGGCCCAGATGTACGATTGTAAGATACAGAAAGAATATGGTCAGTGCGGAGCATAAGGCACTCATTATGTTGACCGCCATCGCGGCATGTTCCGGTGATGTGAACATTGTGAAGAAACGGGCTATCAGCTGGAACACCGGGTTGCCTGGTGCGTGTCCGACCTCCAATTTGTAGGACGAAGCGATGAATTCTCCGCAGTCCCAGAAACTTGCGGTAGGTTCGATGGTCAGTAGATATGTGATGGATGCGGTCAGTAGGACTATGACCGAGAAAATACGGTTGATGAGAGTGAATCTTTTCTGCTCCATGTTCTGCTATATAAAATCTGTAAACCGCAAATATACTAAATTGATTTTTTATACATACATTTGCGGTAAAAATTACCTTGATTATGTCATTTGTGTATTCTACAGATCCTGATTTCATGTCTGCCAGACAGGAGGTGGAGGAAATAGAGACACTGCCGCCTTCCAGACAGAAGCTTGTTGTCAGCATAGACCGCCGTAACAGGGGCGGCAAGCAGGTGACTTTGGTAAAGGGCTTCGTAGGCAGCAGTGAGGACTTGTCTGAGCTTTCGCGTGTGCTCAAGAGCAGATGCGGTACGGGAGGCAGTGCAAAGGACGGAGAAATCATCATTCAGGGAGACTGGAGGGACAAGGTCACGGCAGTCCTGACCGGTATGGGATATGTGGCAAAGCGCGGCAACTGATACGGTCTGTCCGGTGGACACTTTGTGGGAAGGTTCTGTACTTCAGAACTACCGTATGATCGCAGACACATCCGCAGGAGGTGTCCAGGGAGCTCAGTATTTTGTGTGGACCATCCTCTTCCTTATTTTCTTCTCGCTGATATTCCGCAGTTCCTGCTCCGTATTCCTTGCATGGGTCGGAGACTTCCTGAGATATCCGACCAAAAGGACATATTCCGACACATCGTCGGCCGTACGTTTGGGAATGCCTGTATCACTCGTCATACTGCTGCCCATATCTGCCTTTCTGGTGTACGGTACCGGTGCTGTTTCTGCCAGTTACCTGCTTGTCCTTGGGGTAATGGCGGGCTATGTGGTCCTTAGAGTACTGGCAACGTCCGGCATATCGTATGTGTCGCATAAAAACGACATGTCGGCAGCCTCCAACCGTATGGCATGCGTGTTCTTCATGATTGCCGTTATAGCCTATAGTGTAATCTATCTGATAGGTATGTTTCTTCCGGATGTCTTCCGGATTCTGACCGGTAAGGTCGTTCCGGTCGTGTCTGTTGTGATATCAGTTGCGTATCTGATAGAGCAGGCAAGAATAATTTTTTCATTTAAAGAACCGGTGTTGCTCTCTATTTTATATCTTTGCACGCTTGAAATCTTGCCTATAGTGTTATCTGTGGCGACAATATTGAAATTTTAAAACTTTATAAAAGGAATGAAGATAAGCAATATCCTGGTTTCTCAGCCTGCACCTGGAAACACGCAGTCTCCATTTTCGGAGATAACATCCAAATACGGCATCCATATTGACTATTTCCCCTTTTTTAGAATAGAACCTGTTACAGCAAAGGAGTTCAGAGCCCAAAAGGTGGCGGTTCTGGATTATTCGGCTGTTTTTTTCTCCTCAAAATCATCCATTGACGCTTTCTTCACAGTGTGCGAGGAGATGAGAGTCACCGTCCCTGAGACCATGAAATATTTCTGTACTACAGAGAATATCGCGCTTTACCTTCAGAAGCACATAGTCTATAGAAAACGTAAGATCTTTTTCGGGAAGGGCACGGTTGATTCCGTACTGGAGGTCATTGGTACAAAGCACAAGAACGAGCAGTTCCTGATAGCCTCCACTGACGCCGCAAGGCCGGATGTGGTCAAGGCCTTCACCAAGGCCGGACTCAAGTTCGGCAATGCTGTCTTCAGCAAGACGGTGAGCAGTGATCTGAAGGAACTGGACTTGTCGAGATACCAGATGGCAGTTTTCTACAGCCCTCTTGATGTGAAGTCTCTGATGCAGAACTATCCTGATTTCAAGCAGAGCGGGCTTTTGTTCGTGACATACGGTCTGTCTACCGCCAAGGCGATGAAGGACAACGGGCTTGCGGTGGAAGTGGAGGCCCCTACACCTGAGGCTCCGTCTGTGTCCAGGGCTCTTATGCTTTATCTTGAGAAACAGAAATGACAAGGAGATTTCTCATAATGTCAGCTGCGGCCGTATCGGCTGGTTTTCTCTGTTCCTGCAGCAGCGAGAGTCCGGCGTATAACCGTGAGAACATAAAGGCTACGTGGATTGTCGATACTTATGACGGAGTCCTTCAGGATGAAAGAGACTATACAGTGATGACGTTCTCGGCATCCGGAACAGTGGTGTACGCTGGTGTGCTGTCCATGAGCGGTTCCAACTTCCAGTGGGGAGAGAATACTCTCCGCTATGAGACATACTGCTGTGACCTTTCCATCAGCGGGACTTATGAGGGCCTTTTCGGTCATGTGTCATCGGTCGAGACTTTCCAGGACTATTCCTATGTGCATTCTGAGGACTCTCTGATGACGCTTGGACTGGAACAGTACATGCTCGCAGGGCAGGATATTACTTCTACGCAGTATTCGACCATGACCATGCGCAAGATTCCTCTGACCTATGCTCAGGCGGATACTATCCTGGGAGTATGGCAGTTCAATACCATGAACGGTACTTCATTCTCGGACTGCAGGGTTCAGTTCGGTGAGGACGGTGTCCTTACGGTATTCAGACGTACCGGAGAGAACAGTTGGAGTCCTATGGGATCCACAGCTGCGGACTCGGCGGATTACTACAACCTGTATTCGGACTTCGTAGCTCTTACCATGTATGATAACGATATACTGGGTACGGCAGGCAAATGGGATGTAAAGTGTTTCTCCATAGACTCGCTGTCCGGTGTCGACGGACGTATGTTCCTGGAGTCATCAGGCGATGTGTACGGCCTGTCTTATATTTCATCCAACTGACATGACTGCTGCAGAGAGAATACATGCTTTCGGAAGCAGGCAGTTCATATATCCCTATCGGTTCTATGTCCTTGACCACGATGGAGAAGGTGAAGCACAGCTGATAATATCCGTTCCCAAGAAGATATTCAGGCGTGCTGTCAGACGGAACCTTGTAAGAAGAAGGACGAGGGAGGCTGTCCGTCATCTCGCGGCCGGCAGCCCTGAACTCAGGAAAAAGGATATACTGATGGTGTACGTGGCAAATGAAGTTCTCGAGTATGGAAAAATCGTCGAATGTCTCGGGCAGGCGCTGGACAAGATTCTGTGTGCTCCTGCGTAAGGTGCTGATATTGCCGTTCGTGTTTCTGATAAGATTCTATCAGGTGTGCATATCCCCGTACAAGCCTGCCTCATGCAGGTTCACTCCAACGTGTTCGGCGTATGCCCTGGAAGCTCTGCGCAGGCATGGACCGGTAAAAGGACTTTATCTGGCAGTACGCCGTATACTCAGATGCCATCCATGGGGCGGAAGCGGTTATGATCCGGTACCGTAGAACTGCTGTATAAGGTTGTCCCTGTCCTCACTGCCCTTTGTAAGCATCTCTATCTCTGAACGCGGCACGGAGGCCATATCGAGGAATATCATACCGTCAGTACACCAGTTGAACTCCTTGTCCACATTGAACGCGAGTATCTCGGCATTAAGACGGACATATTTCTTGATGAGGGTCGGTATCCTGAAGTGGTTGTCGCTAAGTTTCTGTATGAACTTGTCCAATGTATCTATGCTCTCGGTCTTGCCTTGCAGCAATAGTTCCGGGTCGGTCCTGAGAAATTCGTACTTGAACGGTGTCCTTGGAGTCACCAGGCCGCAGTGTTCTTGTTTTACGGCCACTTTCGAAAGTCCTAATACAATAATGCTTCTGTAAAAAGGAGGAAGCCAGCTTGTTATGCTTGCTGGTCCAAATAGATACTTGCAGTATGGATATTTAATTACGGTATAGAACAGTCCTTTGATCAATAGCATTAAAGGTAATGCTTCCTTTTTATACTCGACAGAGAGGAAAGATCGGCCCAGCTCTATGCTTTCCGGAAGCAGTGCGGTGAACTTGTCTGAATATTTGAAGAGAGTATGTGTGTAGAACCCGTTGACACCATATTTGTCGTAGATTTCCCTGCCTATGCCGAGTCTGTATGCCCCGGCCAGCTGCTTTTGTTCTCTGTCCCATAGAATCAGATGCTTGTAATATTTGTCGAACTGGTCTGTGTCTATGGCGGACCCGGTGCCTTCTCCTACTTGGCGGAAAGATTCCTCTCTTCTGCGTCCTATCTCGCGCATCATTGCCGGTATGGATTCGGTATCGGCAAGGTAACAGCTGTATCTGCTTGCCTCGAACAGTGGGGTGAGAGCACTCATCTTGCGTGCCAGTTCCTTCGGGTCCGAGGCAGGTATCATGGGCTGCTGTGGAGTGTCGTGCATATGCTTGTCCGTCCAGCATACGTTGGCTTCCATGGCATAGACCCTGTTTCTCAACATGTCTCCGAGTTCTTTGGGATTCCCGTACCGGCCTGCTTCACCTGCCGGTATCGGCTTGCCTATACGCATTGTGACTTTTTTACCGCTTCTGCGGATAAGTTCATTCGGGAGGTTGAGCGTTCTGAGTACAGGATGGATTTTCCCTACGAAATGGAATCTGCGGGAGTTGGTGCCGTCGAAATATACCGGGATTACAGGAACGGCGCAGTTGCGTATCAGTTTCATTACTTTCTGGCTCCATTCTTTGTCGGCTGTGTATCTGTGCCCGGAATAGTACGTGGATACCTCGCCGGCAGGAAATATGCCCACGCATCCTCCTTTCTGCAGTGTCTCCATTGCGGCCTTCAGGCCGGCTATGCTTCCATGCAGCTCTTTGTTTCCTGAAAAAGGATTGACGGACAGGAAGCTGTCCCGTAAGTTGGGAATATGCGCCAGTATGAAATTGGCCAGTATCTTGAAGTCAGGTCTTACTGCGGCAAATGTGTTGTACATCACGATACCGTCCCAGCCGCCGAACGGATGGTTGGATACCACAATGAACGGTCCTTCCTTAGGTATGTAGTCCAGTTCCTCAGGAAGGATGTCGGTAGTGATCCGGAATGTCTTCATGGCTGCCTTCGTGAACTCGCGTCCCTTGTATGCCCCGAACTGGGGATATAGCCGGTTTATACGGTTGAGTCCCATCAGCGACATCGCGCATGAGGCCACGATGGAGCCGAGCGGTCCTTTGAGACCGACCGCTTTCCGGATATCCGATTTATTGATTAATTTTGTATCGGTTTTAGAGATTTTCATAGATGTCAAAACATCCTGCAAATATAGATATTATTTTGAAACTGCTTCCACACAGTCCCGGAGTGTACCGTTTTATGGACAGTGCGGGTACCGTGATATATGTAGGCAAGGCAAAAGACTTGAAAAATAGGGTGTCCCAGTATTTCCGTCCTAATGGCCTGAACCGGAAGACGCAGGTCATGGTATCTAAGATTGCGGATATTCACCATACGGTAGTCGGTTCGGAGGCTGATGCATTCCTGCTGGAGAACAATCTTATAAAGCAGTATCAGCCCCGTTACAACATCCTCCTTAAGGACGGCAAGACATATCCGTGGATTTGCCTGAAAAATGAGAGATTTCCCCGTGTGGTGGTTACGAGAAGGTTCGTCAGGGACGGATCAAAGTATTTCGGCCCGTACAGTTCTGCCATGCATGCCCATGACCTGCTGTCTCTTATTACTTCTCTCTATAAGCTGAGGACCTGCAACCAGCCCCTGACGGATGAAGGGATATCGAAAGGAAAATACAAGGTGTGTCTCAATTATCATCTCTGCAAGTGTGCCGCGCCTTGTGTCGGGAAGATATCGGCGGAGGAGTATGGGACACAGATAGATGCTATAGTGCAGATACTTAAGGGTAATTCACATTCGCTTATCAAAGATTTCGAGAGGAGGATGAAGGACAGTGCCGCGAGGCTGGCCTTTGAGGAGGCCCAGCAGTGGAAGGAGAAAATGGAACTGCTGGAGAAACATTATGCAAAATCACTGATTGTGAATTCAAAAGGAATGAATGTGGATGTGTTCTATGTAATATTTGAAGGTCAGGATGCTTTCGGGAGTTTTCTCCGTGTGCATGAGGGTGGTATCATCCAGTCGATGAATCTGGAAATCAAGATGCGCATAGAGGAGGATGAGACGGAGGTGCTCGGCTCGTTCATATCCGGCATTTATGAAAAGCTTGAAGAGTATGGCGAGAGCGCAGGGGAGCGTCCTTGTGAGATTGTGGTTCCGTTTCTGCCGGACATGCCCGAAGCGTTGCCGGGAGTCGCTTTTACCGTACCCGACAAGGGAGACCGTCTCGCATTGCTGGAACTGGGACGCAAAAATGCAGCTGCTATCAAGTTCGAGCGACTGAAGCATGAGGAGTTCGTCAATCCGGAAGAGCATTCGGCCCGTATAGTGGAGAATCTGCGTAAGGATCTGGGGATGGATGTGCCTCCCGTGCACATAGAGTGTTTCGACAACTCCAATATCCAGGGGACTAATCCTGTCGCTTCATGTGTCGTTTTCCGTGACGGGGCACCTTCGAGGAAAGAGTACAGACATTTCAACATCAAGACGGTTGTAGGGGCAAATGACTTTGCGTCAATGAAGGAGGTGGTGAACCGCCGTTATTCCCGTCTTCTGGCGGAGGGGCAGGGACTGCCGCAGCTGGTGGTAATCGATGGAGGCCGGGGGCAGGTCAATGCGGCATATGAGGCACTTGACGAACTTGGGCTCATAGGCAGGCTGAAGCTCATCGGCCTTGCCAAGCGGATGGAGGAGATTATAGTACCTGGAGATCCATATCCGCATTTCATAGACCGTAACTCGACATCATTGAAAGTCATAATGCACATACGGGATGAGGCTCACCGTTTCGGCATTGCCCATCACCGCAACCGCCGCAGTGCCTCCGCACTTGTCTCGGAACTTGACAATATTCCCGGGGTGGGGGCGGTAAGCAGGGAGAAACTCGTGACCAGATACAGGACAATATCCAGAATCAAGAAAGCTCCTTATCGTGAAATAGTCAATGTCATAGGCAAGCGCAGCGCGGATGCTCTGTTTGACTGGTTCGCTATGGATAAGTCTTAGATGCCGGACCGATGGTGTCGCCGTCAGAACGATATATTGAACAGCATGCTGAAGTGGTTCTGCGTACCGTTGGCCGGTGCGGCTGTACGTGAGTAGCGGACACCCATGCTCAGCGGAAATCCGAGCCGGATGAAATGGAAGTCCACCATCAGGTCGGCTCCGTAGGAACAGTAAGTTCCGCTTATGCCTGTTCCGGCTCCTGCCTCCAGGGCATAGTCGAAGAATGGAATGAACTGGAGTCTCTTGAAATAGAATACCGGGCCTATGCGGAAGTCTCCCAGGTATATGGGGATGGCGTAGTCGGCTGTGATGTTGAGATACGTATCCGCGAAACTGTAGCCGTCATAGCCGCGGGGCAGCTGGGCTATGGACGTGTACAGCAGTTTTCCGTCCGAGAACTGTTTCTGGAAGGAGAATCCTATCTTCAGTCCCTGCTGCCGTGTGATGCCGGGGAAATATACATATCCGTTCATGTATGCCAGGTGCCCGAAGTAAATGCCGGCTCCGAGGGAGGATACTCCCCTGGCTGTGATTCCGAAGCCCCAGCGCGGATAGATCTGGGAGGTGGCCGTGGGTATTACCTGTCCGTAGGAGATGCCGTACTGCAGTTGGTTCCGCATGTACTGTTTCCCATCCATAGGGTTCATGTCTCCCTGAAGGATATTGTAGGAGTAGGCGTAATACCTGTCATTGGCGAAATTCCAGGACACGAATGGGGTGAGGCTCCTGTACCAGCCCCTGCTGTTGAAATCCGTCTGCCAGTAGAGCATCGCGCTGGCGGACAGCAGCGGGTCGTGAAGATTTTCCATTGATACCTGCCGGCCCATAGTCAGGTCGAACATGTAGGTCCTGGTGTTCCTGTCGTTGACATCGAAGCGCAGTTCGGCTGACAGGTTGCCTATGATTCTGGCGTCCACAGATACGTGGCCGGAGTGGAACCATTTGTCTGTCGATGCGTCCCTGACATATCCGTAGCCTATGCTGGATACGATGTCCCCCAGTGAGTTCTGGGACAGTATGGTCGCACCGAGGGATGCCGCCTGGGTGAAGTTCTCGAAATTGAAGGAGCGGATGCGGTCCACATTGGCGTAGACCGGAAACCAGGAATGAATGCGGAATGCGTGCAGGAACTTGGAGTATTTCTTCGAGGGGTATTTCTCCGGATCCATGAAGTCCCCCGGATTGAGAGTGTCCCGTATGCCCCTTTCTTCCATCAGCTTCTCTGACTGGGCCGACAGCATTTCGGCTACCGGATGCCTGTAAGGGGCGCTGAAGTTCACGGAGTCATGCCGCAGCGAGTCTGCACTCAGGCTTACCGGCCTGTAGCCTCCCAGACTGTATTCGCTGTAGTAGAGCCTGCCGTCTGTCGGGTTGAAGTAGGGGTAGTCCGCTCCGTATTCGGAATTGGTCAGGCGGGTAAGTCCGCAGGAAACAGGGTCGAGACGGTAGATGTTGAGGACTCCGTCCAGATCGCTGGAGAAATACAGGCTGCCTGTGTACCCTTTCAATCCCGATATGCTTCTGGACTGCGGTTCTACGACGGTGGCCCATCTGTCCGCGGAGTATCTGAACAGACCTATGCCTTCATCAGTTATCACCGAACAGTAGATCTCGCCTCCTATGAATACGGATTCCCTTATCTGGCCTTTTTGCGGGGCTTCGGCCGTCAGCAGCACCTTGCCGTCCGGAACTGAGAGCAGGACCAGCCTGGTGGTGCCGCCTACAGGGTATTCGGCCGCCGCCAGTGTATCGCCTGTGGAGGATGGTGCCGGATTGAAATATTTGGTCCTGTGTCCTCCTATGTTCCTGACCTTACCGTTGCGGAGGTCCAGACACATTATTACGGAGAAATCCTCGAGTGAGGATGCGTCGTTGGAAATGGATTCGCTCCAGTATATCCGGTTCCGTCCGTCGTAGGTGAGCCGCGAGGAGACAGGGTTGAAGAAGCGGATGAAATGCTCCTTGCCCGTGCTGTCGATACGTACGAGCTTGCGGGCAGTCTCCATGCCTTCTTTCACGGCTATGACCGAGCCGTACCAGGGGGACTGACGGAAGTCTATGCGCACAGGGTCAGTGACTTCGGCGTAGAGCCTGTCGTTGCGTTTTCTGATGTCCTCACTTGCGGTAAAGCGGCCTCTGGACAGCCAGTCGGTCCGCCATATCTCGGTGAATGCTGCCTGCGACATGCGGAAATATTCCGACATCCCCATCCCGTCCACATTGCGGTCCGGGTCGATGAGATCGAGAGGACTGTACCATTTCTCGGCAGGTGTCCTGAAATATCTGCCGACATAGTCGGCCATACCGCTCAGATACCGGCTGTAGCTGTAATTCAGATATCCGAATACGTATTCATTTGGGGTGTAGTACTTGTTGGAACCGAAATACAGGCGGTCCCAGTTGCGGTAGTCCCCGTTGAGGTACATCGCCCGGTAGTATTTGAGAAAATCCGCGTTACGTCCGCGGCCTCCTTCCGTAAGTTCCGTCTCGGCTATGACGGCTCCTCCCTCCAGAGCGTATCCGCCAGCGAACAGTCCGAGGCCCAGGCCGGTGACCTGTTCTCCGAGGAGATAGTAGAAGACATTGTATATGCCTTTCGTGTAGTGCTCTACCTGTCCCACGTGAGTGAGTTCGTGTATGGTCAGATGCCTGATCCAGGAGTCGGGATTGGAACCGTAAGGGTCAGGGGATGTGAAAAGGTCCATCCGCTTGGGAGCCCATGTCACTACTCCGTTACTCTGGGTCGTGTATGGGTGAAGGATGACTGGAATGGGCCTGGGATCGATGTTGAGACTTGCCATTACCCTTGGCCTCACCTGCTCGAGGGTATAGAGGTATATTCTTGCTATTGAATCGGTCTCTTCCGGATAGATTATCCTGTAGTGTTCGGAACTTATGGTTCTCCATCGTGCTCTGGTGGGGTCGTTTCCGGCAGTATAGTACTGCGCCCGGAGTGTTTGCTGTGACAGCAGGGACATCAGCAGGATGGCTGATAAAATAAGAAGTATCCTGTTCAACATGGCGCAAAGATAATTATATTTGCAGAATAAGCTGTTTTAAAATTATAATGAGTACGATATTTCAGATTCTGACTCTTCTCGGGGCTTTGGGAATGTTCCTGTACGGAATGACTCTCATGAGCGAGGGCCTTCAGAAAGTGGCTGGCAGCAGGCTCCGTTCCATATTGTCCGCGATGACGGCCAACTCGTTTACCAGAATCCTTACAGGAACGCTCATTACAGCTGTAATCCAATCATCCAGTGCCACTACTGTCATGGTAGTGAGTTTTGTGAATGCCGGTCTTCTAAGCCTGACCCAGGCTGTAGGCGTGATCATGGGTGCCAATATAGGGACTACGGTAACTTCATGGCTTATATCCCTTCTCGGCTTTACGGCCGATATTTCGGCTCTTTCTATCCCCCTTATAGGTTTAGGTTTCGCTTTCATGATGTTCAAGTCGCAGAGACGCAAGAACATAGGCGAGATGATCATTGGTTTTGCCATGCTGTTCCTGGGACTCAGTTTCCTGAAGGACTCGGTACCTGATCTGAGTGCCAACCCTGAAGCCATAGCATTCATCCGGAGATGGACGGACTGGGGTTTCCTCTCCATACTGATCTTTGTCCTGGTGGGAACTGTGATGACCATCGTGCTGCAGTCCTCCAGTGCGACCGTGGCCCTGACTCTTGTCATGGCCAGCCAGGGCTGGATACCGTTCGAGATAGCTGCGGCCATGGTTCTGGGAGAAAATATAGGTACAACGATAACAGCCAACATAGCCGCTTCCGTTGGTAATGTCTCGGCCAAAAGAGCCGCACTGGCACATACTGTCTTCAATGTGTTCGGAGTAATATGGGTGCTGGCTCTGTACAAGCCGTTCCTTTGGCTTGTCTCCAAGATTGTGGTCGGTCTCGGAGGTGAGGATCCGTTCACGTCGTCTGCCTCCTTGTTGTATGCGATATCTACTGTACATACCTTGTTCAACATCACGAACACATGTATACTCGTGTGGTTTACGCCTCAGATAGTAAAGCTGGTGACTTGTCTGATAAAGGGCCATAAGGACGAGGAGGAGGTGTTCCGCCTGAGATACATCCAGGGCGGTATGATGAGTACTTCGGAGCTGTCTCTGGAGCAGGCCGAGCAGGAGGTTGTGCACTTCTCGGAGATAGTGAAAAAGCAGTATGTGTATGCGAGAGAGGCTGTCAACGAAGCAGATGACGAGAGCCGCTTTGACTATCTCTTTAAGAAACTTGAACACTATGAGCAGATAACGGACCGCGTGGAGTTTGAAATAGCGAAGTATCTGAGCAGCATCGGAGAAGGCGAATTGAGTCAGGAGGGTACCGGCAAGATGCAGGCGATGTTCAAGATAATAAGCGAGCTTGAGAGCATCGGGGACTCAGGTTTCAATATAGGCCGTATCCTGCAACGCAAGAACATGCATGGTCAGAGGTTCGATGAGGTGACAGTCAAGAAACTGAACCATATGCTCGACCTTGTGGATGTGGCTCTGGATGTTATGACATCTAATCTCAAGCAAGGTTTCCAGTACATGATAAACATATCCAACGCCCAGGATGCGGAGCATGATATCAATGAGTACCGTGACAACTTGAAAGAGGAGCATCTGCGTCACATAGAGGCGGAGGAGAGCGGTTATCTGCGGGGTGTCTACTATATGGATCTTATATCTGAGTGCGAACGGGTAGGAGATTTTGTCATTAATGTGTCCGAAGCTTTGGTGGAGGTCAATTAGTACAGGGAAGGTGTCTTTGGTACTGCGAACGGAAGTCTTGACGTAAATGTCTGCAAGACAAATATCTGATGAAAACTGCAATTTAGGGTGGCGGATAACTTGTCTGTATGGGACATTGTGTGGAAATATTTGCTTATCTTAGCACGATTAAACCCTATAACCTGTCTATATGTCTGAAAACAAAACCGTAAAAACACCGTGGTATCCCTACACTGAGGGAGTGCCCGTGCATCTGGATTATTTCAAGGGCTCTATGTTCGACATGGTTGCTTCCGTCGCTGCCCGTTACCCCAAGAACGTAGCCTTTGACTTCATGGGCAAATCCACCACGTATGCAAAGATGGTCAAGAAGATAGAGCAGTGCGCGAAGGCTCTGAAGACTATCGGCATACGAAAGGGAGACTGCGTGACCATCGCCATGCCCAACTGCCCCCAGGCCATCTATATGTTCTATGCGATCAACCTGGTAGGCGGCATTGCCAGTATGGTGCACCCGCTTTCGAGCGAGAAGGAGATAGAGTTCTATCTGAACGAATCCAACAGCATTACGGTCATCACCCTCGACCAGTTCTACGGCAAGATAGAGGCCATACGCAAGAATACCGGCATAGTCAACGTCATACTCGCCCGCATCAAGGACGAACTGGCCCAGCCCCTGAAGACCGGCTACATGATTACCGAGGGCTACAAGATAGCCAGAATACCAAAGGATGCTCCTGTCATCACCTGGAAGGACTTCATGAAGCTTTCGAAGTGCTGTTTCTACAATTACAAGGTGGAACGCGACGACAATGATCCGGCCGTCATCCTTTACTCCGGCGGAACTACAGGTACGACGAAGGGCATCATGCTCACCAACCGTAACTTCAATGCCCTTGCCGAGCAGGTCATCGCCACCAACCCCATGTTCGGCCCCGGGGACAAGATGCTGGCCGCCATGCCTGTATTCCATGGCTTCGGCCTCGGTGTCTGCATCCACACGATGCTGGCCAAGGGCGGCAGGTGCGTTCTCGTGCCCCGCTTCACCCCCAAGAGTTATTCCAAGCTGATTACCAAGAACAAATGCAACTTCATCGCCGGCGTACCCACCTTATACGAGGCCATGCTGCGTCTGCCCAATATGGAGAAAGCCGATTTCTCCCACCTCAAGGGCGTATTCTCCGGCGGAGACTCCCTGTCCATAGAACTGAAGAAGAAGATGGACAAGTTCCTTGCAGACCATAAGGCCACCATCAAGGTGCGCGAGGGTTACGGCACCACCGAGTGTGTCACCGCCTGCTGCCTGACTCCGGTCAAGCTCCAGAAGGAGGGCAGCATCGGCATACCTTTCCCCGACACCTATTTCAAGATAGTGAAACCGGATACCGAAGAGGAGCTGCCCTACGGAGAAGAGGGTGAGATCGTGCTTTCCGGCCCCACAGTCATGCTCGGCTACTACAACAAGCCCGAGGAGACAGCCAGGACCCTCCGCAGGCATGCTGACGGCCTGACCTGGCTCTATACCGGAGACCTTGGCTGCATGGACGACCAGGGATTTGTTTACTTCCGGGGCCGTATCAAGAGGATGATAGTCACTTCCGGCTACAACGTCTATCCGGCCCAGCTCGAGAATATCCTTGATGCGCATGAAAAGGTGCAGATGAGCTGTATCATAGGTGTGCCCGACCCGTACAAGATGCAGAAAGTAAAGGCATTTGTCATGCTTCGTCCCGGCTATGAACCCACACAGGAGACCAAGGACGAGCTTCTGGCCTACTGCCGCAAGTACATTGCCAAGTACGCCATGCCCTATGACATCGAGTTCCGCAGCGAGCTGCCGAAGACTCTTGTCGGCAAAGTCGCCTACCGTGTGCTCGAAGAGGAGGAAGCGAAGAAGAACCAGGCTGCAGCCCAAAAATAAGCCGGCATGCAGTCAGACCGTTCAAAGATTACAAAAGGCGTAGGCTTCCAGCGCGGAGTTTACGCCTTTTGCCGTACATTTATCGGCCCTTTCGTCAACATCATCCTGCATATCAGTTACAGGCCCTGTAAGGTGCAGAGCCGTACCTTTCTGTGCTTAGGCAACCATACCCAGAACCTGGACCCGGCGCTGATGGTCATCGGTACCCGCCGCCACATGCGCTTCGTGGCCAATGCTTCTCTGACAAGGGGTATTGCCGGATTTTTCCTCAACCCTCTTTTCGGTATCATCCCACGGGAGAAGGGAGCGAAGGGGGATGCGGCCATTGCCCTGATAGAGGCCAATCTGCGGGCGGGAGTCTCCGTGGGGATGTTCCCGGAGGGCAACCGCAGCTGGGACGGGGAGACCGAATACATCTCGCCCCGCACCGCCGCCTTGGTGAAGGATACGGGCGTGGCTCTGCTTACCTACCGTTTCACCGGAGGATACCTGCTGCGGCCGAGATGGGCAGATCATAAGCGGAAGGGGCCTATGAGGGGAGAACTGGTGCATGAGTATACTGCAGAAGAGATTTCCCGGATGACAGTTGAGGAGATATATGCCGCCATCTGCCGGGACCTGCGGGTCAATGCGTACGAGGCTCAGGCAGCAACAGGTGCGCTTTACCGCGGGAAAGCCCTTGCCGAGGGTCTGCAGTATGCCGCCTATCTCTGTCCTCACTGCCTTCGTTTCGGAACGGTCGAGACCCGGGGCAACCGGCTGTCATGCAGTTGCGGTCTGACGGCCAGATGTCTGGAGACCGGATGGTTCGAGAAGGGGAATTACATGCCTTTCGACAATTTCGCCGAGTGGAACCGCTTTCAGAAACGTTGGGTGCATGAGCATTCTGCTGAGCTTAGACAGCAGAATGATGATCCGATAGTGCATGATGACGGTTGCTTCAAGCTGACTCTTAAGAAGGACGGTGTATTCACTCATCTGTCAGAGAACGCATCAGTGGCCATGTATGGTGACAGGCTCGAGCTTTCGTACGGGGGCAGGCGCGATGTTTTCCGTATAGAGGATATAACCGGTTACGGCACTTTTCTTTCCCGCTCCATGTATTTCAACTGCGGACCTTCGGTCCGTTACCAGCTTATATCCGTACGCCCTGTCTCTACCCTCAAATATTATGCTCTCTGGCGTGGTCTTTCCGGTCGGGAGTACCTTTAGAGCCTGTTGAGCTGCAGCATCAGCATTGAAAGGGATATGTCCTTGAAGATGACTTTCTTGTCGTGGTCGAGAAGATAGATGGAGGGAATGGCGCGTATGTCGTATGTGAGGTTGTCGCGGATAGTCAGGTCCTGGTTATAGCCTGTAGTCCATTCTTCAGGATAGTCTGACAGACCTTTGTACCACTCATTCAAGTCCTCGTCGATATATATGCTGAGCAGGGACAGGCGGCCGTCCTGTTCCATTTCGTTTATCGCAGGTGAGTCTTTGAGTACGGAGACAATCTCACGGCATGCAGGGCAGCCTGGGTTGGAGAACAGCAGCAGGATGTATTCGCCTGATGTGCCGTAGAGATTCTGAAGTCTGCCTTTGGAATCGGTGAAGGTGAAATCAGCGGCTTCACTGCCCGGGCTGTTCTTCATGCAGGAAGCCAGCTGTTGCTGGTAATAGACGCTGTAGTGCTCCCGCGTGCGCCTTGTCTTGATGATACTTTCCAAAACTGGAATATACATGCCTTCATTGCGGAGTTCGGAGAGGGGATGCCAAAGGGCTGATTCCATTGTGGTGGTGAAATAGTCGTAGATGCGGCCCGACGTGTCGGTCTCCAGTGAGGACTCGGCTAATGTCATCAGTTTCGTCTGTGCCTTGATGGCCTTGTCGTATGGAACAGACCACAGTGCCATGAGATATTCCCTGAAGGCTGCTGTCATATTATCTGCAGTTACGCCGCCAACAAGCGTGTCGGGGGCGGCTCCGCTCTTTTGTCGCAGCCAGACTTCCGTTGAATCGAAGTACCTGTTCCAGAAATGCGTGGCAGTGTACTCGGCTGCCTCATAGCCTTGGAGCATGGTCGGTGCGGAAACATACGGAAAAGACTTGGGCTCAGCCGTGTATTTTACATTATGAAAATTACACCCGTTGAAGAACAAGGGTGTAATCATAAAAAAAAGTAAAGTTATGAAAAAAGATTTATTCATTTTGTCGTTGACCTACGAGGATTCGAACCTCGACAGACAGAACCAAAATCTGTAGTGCTACCATTACACCATAGGTCAATACCAGACTGCAAATGTAGTATTTTTATTTTTAAAATTGAAAAATGTTTCTCACAATCCACCATGCGATGATGACTGCGAATACCGTCCATACAGTCACCCGGCCGTTGAGCCTCTCATACAGCGCCGGGAACCATCGCCTCTTCATCCAAGAAAAGCACATAAGAGCCAGAAACGGTATGGAGAGTACCAGAAGAGCATTGTGCCTGAACGCATCTCCTACCTGAAGATGCAGAAGAGCATGTATGGAGCGTTGGGAGCCGCATCCTGGACATTTCAGGCCAGTCAGCAGATAGAAGACACACTTGGGAGAATATACCGAATCCTCCGGATCCACCCGGTACAGCCATACCGCCACCAGTACGGCGCATGTGAGTGCCGCCGGAATCAGGACAGCATAAGGTCCGCGCTTTTTCAGAACAGGCATGCAGTCGTATAGTAGATGCTGTCATCCCACCATGTTGCCCACGACACACCCACCAGAATCAGTATCACATACACTATCCACAATAGCACACTCAGCAGAATTCCGGCCAAAGACCAGTTTCTGGCTTTTTTGGAATAGGAACATGCCTCGTCTATACGGCCGGCATACCAGCAGGAATCCACCTTAGAGGCGTACACTATGCCGACGATTCCGAACGGCAGGCAACAGAATATTGTCACCAGAATGGACAGTACAAGGTATGTGGACGGTTTCTCCGCCCGAGGGTATGCCCTCCCCGGACCGTCCTCAGACTGGCTGTATCCACAGTTGGTACAGAATCTTGTTCCGTCCGGCAATTGTGCTCCGCAATTTTTACAGTACATGACTTAAATTCTTTAGATTAGAAAAGGGGAAACGTCTTATCAGTATTGTAATACTTCTCATTAAAGCCATCATCGGTCATTGTGAGGATGATGATACCTTGAATAAGCATTACTATCTGCCATACACCGCAGGTACACAAGGACAGGAGAATCGACAGCAGCCCAGCTGTGGATTTCTCAAGATAGAAATAGTGAATGCCAAGGCCTCCCAGGAATATGGCGAGGAGTCCGGCAGTCAGCCTATCCTTGGGATAATGACTCCGGGCGCCGGGATTAGACGCTCCGCATTGAGGACAGTACTTCAGGTTCTGCGGCATCTTCGCTCCACAGTTGGGACAGAACACCTCTTTCACGACGGGCGCACCGCAATGAGGACACACCGATGCGGAATCAGAAATCTGCTGACCGCATTCTTTACAATTTACAAGAGCCATGGGTTAAGGATTAAATTCTTCAATATCTGCAAATTTAAAATAAATCCGTTTATGTCATGCATCAATCCGGACAAATCGCATGCTTATTGCCCTAACACAGGCAGACTGTCTCCGAAAATGTAGTAGAGTGCAAGCCAGAAGGCAAAGCGGGTGCCCTTGCCGATGAGCATGAAGATGGCACAGCGGCCGAAGTGGAGCTTGTAGAAGCCGAGGCCTATGGCGAAGACGTCGCCGACAAATGGCAGCCATGTCAGGAAGGCCAGCAGGGAGCCGTACTTGTCTATCTTCGATTTCTGTTTCAGCAAGGTCTCCTCCTTGACACGGAACCATTTCTCGATCCATTCCCATTTGCCTATGCGGCCTATCCAGTAGGAGGTCAGGCCGCCGAGCCAGTTGCCGGCAGTGGCACATATCCATGATATCAGCGGGTCTCCTCCGGCTATGAGGATGCCCACGATGAGGAAATCCGAGGAGAACGGGACGACGGTAGCCGCTATGAAGGTGCCGATAAACAGGCCGACGTAGCCGAGGTCGAGCAGAAATTCCAGATCCATTGTCCTATTTTCTTATCTTCTTGAAAAAATCTGTCATGACAGCACCGCACTCGTCCGCCAGTATTCCGTTCTTGACTTTCGTCCTCGGATGAAGGAGGGACGGGGAGAACAGAGTGTAACCTCGTTTGGGGTCGCCCGCACCGTAGACCACTGCTCCGACCTGCGTCCAGGCCATGGCGGCGGCGCACATCGGACATGGTTCGACTGTGACGTACAGAGTGCATTCAGGCAGGTATTTCCCTCCAATGTAAGAAGTGGCGGCCGTCATGGCCAGCATCTCCGCATGGGCAGTGGGGTCGTGAAGGGTCTCGGTCTGGTTGTGCGCCCGGGCGATGATGCGTCCCTCGCACACGACTACCGCTCCGATGGGTATTTCTCCCTCAGCCTCGGCCCGCCGCGCCTCTTTCAGAGCCTCTCGCATGTACTTCTCGTGGTCAGTGTTCATTGTCTGTCGTTCAATATTTTCCAGGAGCCGTTCTTCTTCGCTCCACTCCTTTCTATTATGCCTTTCTCCCGAAGCCGGTCAATAGCCCGCTTTATAGTGCTTCGCGATTTTTTTGTATTGGTTGCTATATCCTCTATCTTGATAGATGCATTATCGGCAATAAGCTGTAAAACAGCCATCTCCACCAAAGAGACCTTTCCTGCGAGATGATTTAAAGGTCCATTTTGAACCTTTAAATCAGTGTTTAAAGGTCCATTTTGAACCTTTAAAGTGTCTGCTTTTATGTGCAATGTCCTGTTTCTTAAATCTGCCTTCTCGTTGAGAATGAGGTACCGCAGAAACCTCTCCAAGGGCTCGGCCGTGGCTGTTATTCCATTTTTCAGGTCATTGTAATTGGCTCTTACCAAGGCATTGCGGAAAAACCACGAATGTCTCTCGAACGTGTCATTCTCCACATTGAATCCGAAATTACGGAGATATTTTATCAGGAATACGGCAGTTGTCCTGGTATTGCCTTCCCCGAACGGATGGATCTGCCATAGACCCGAGATAAATCTTGCGATATGGCTCACGGCTTCATCCGCTGACAGACCCTCGTAGGAAAATTCCCTTTCAGTGAAAATATCGTATTCCAAGGTGTCCATTATCAGACCTGCGCCGGCATAGATGACAGTTCCTCCGTCCAGAACCCATTCCTTTTTTGTGACGTTGTAGTCCCTGATGCGGCCTGCAAACTTGTATATGCCGGTGAAAAGATACCGGTGGATGCGGATGAGTTCTGCAGGAGACATAGAGAAGGTCTGTTCGGCAAGAAGTTCCGTAATCCTGTAGGAGACCGTGTCAGCCTCTTTAGTCCGTTCATCATCGAGGGCCTCTCTCGCGGTGCGGCTCTCGTAGTATGAATCTATGCGCTGTCTGACTTCCTGGAGCGTGATGTCTCCCTCGATGTGCTCACGTGCAGTATTTATAAGGTATGTCGAAGGCTTCAGTCCGTCCACGTCCTGAAGTCCGATGGCCGTCCGCCATGCCTGCGCCCGTTCCGCCCTCGACGGCTCGCCCTGCCTTATGTATTCCTCAAAGTCTGTCATAATAGCAGAGCAAAGATAGGAAAACTCTCTATAACGGCAAATCCATGTCCTCCTACTTGAAAGTGGCAGAGATGATGTGGGAACATGCAGGCGGGTGACATTTTGGCAGAAAGGAATGACTGGCACTCATTTTGTTTTATGGTTCAGTACAGTTTGAAAACAACTAAAATTTAAAAGATATGAACATTAGACCTTTAGCAGACAGAGTGCTCGTAGAGCCCAAAGAAGCTGAGACCAAGACAGCAAGCGGAATCTATATTCCTGAGACAGCAAAAGAGAAACCCCAGCAGGGTAAGGTAATCGCTGTAGGCAGCGGCAAGAAGGATGAGCCCATGGAACTGAAAGTGGGTGACACCGTTCTCTACGGAAAATATTCCGGAACCGAGATTACCGTTGACGGCAAGGACTATCTGATGATGCGTCAGTCCGACGTGCTTGCAGTTCTTTAATTAATCTGTTTGTTTAACTTTTAAAAATTCAAAATCATGGCAAAGGAAATAAAATTCAATATGGAAGCCCGCAACCTGATGAAGGAAGGTGTGGACGCTCTTGCAAACGCAGTGAAGGTAACTCTCGGCCCTAAGGGACGTAACGTGGTTATCGACAAGAAATTCGGTGCTCCTCAGGTAACCAAGGACGGTGTCACCGTGGCTAAGGAAGTGGAGCTGGAGGACCGTTTCCAGAACATGGGTGCTCAGATGGTAAGGGAGGTTGCTTCCAAGACCAACGACCAGGCCGGTGACGGTACCACTACCGCTACAGTCCTCGCTCAGGAGATCATCAGCGTAGGTCTGAAGAATGTGACCGCAGGTGCTAACCCGATGGACCTGAAACGCGGTATCGACAAGGCCGTGGAGACAGTTGTGGCTGACCTGAAGAAGCAGACTCAGGAAGTCGGCGAGGATATGGCAAAGGTTGAGCAGATTGCCACTACATCCGCCAACAACGACGCTTTCATCGGCAAGCTCATCGCCGAGGCAATGGGCAAGGTGAAGAAAGAGGGTGTCGTTACAGTCGAGGAGGCCAAAGGTACCCAGACTGAGGTTAAGGTCGTAGAGGGTATGCAGTTCGACAGAGGCTATATCTCCCCTTATTTCATGACCAACCCCGACAAGATGGAGGCCGTGCTCGAGAACCCGAAGATCCTCATCACCGACAAGAAGATCTCCTCTATGAAGGACCTGCTTCCTATCCTCGAGCCCATCGCCCGTAACAGCGAGTCTCTGCTGATTATCGCTGAGGACGTTGACGGAGAGGCTCTGACCACACTGGTTGTCAACAGACTCCGCGGTACTCTGAAAGTTGCCGCAGTGAAGGCTCCCGGATTCGGTGACCGCCGTAAGGAGATGCTCCAGGATATCGCCACACTGACAGGTGCGCAGGTAGTATCCGAGGAGAGAGGCTTCACCCTCGAGAACACCACTCCCGACATGCTCGGTAAGGCCGACAAGGTGACCATCGACAAGGAGAACACTACTATCGTCAACGGTAAAGGTGACAAGGAAGCCATCGCTGACCGTGTTGCCCAGATCCGCAAGCAGATCGAGAAGACCACTTCAGACTATGACCGCGAGAAACTCCAGGAGAGACTGGCCAAACTGGCAGGTGGTGTTGCAGTTCTCTATGTAGGTGCTGCATCCGAGGTCGAGATGAAGGAGAAGAAGGACAGGGTAGAGGATGCTCTGAACGCTACCCGTGCAGCAGTCGAGGAAGGTATCATCCCTGGTGGTGGTGTGGCATTCATCCGCGCTATCGAGGCCCTGAAGGGACTGAAAGGTGAGAATGAGGACGAGCAGACCGGTATCAACATCGTGGCCAAGGCCATTGAGGCTCCTCTGCGTACCATCGCCGAGAATGCAGGTGTCGAGGGCAGCGTAGTGGCTCAGAAAGTCCGCGAGGGCAAGGGCGACTTCGGTTACAATGCCCGTGCAGACCGCTATGAAAACCTGCTCGCAGCCGGTGTCATCGACCCGACCAAGGTTACCCGTGTAGCACTGCAGAACGCAGCTTCAGTAGCCGGCATGTTCCTCACCACTGAGTGTGTCATCGCTGACAAACCGGAACCCGCTCCCGCAGCTCCTGCAATGAACCCCGGAATGGGCGGCATGATGTAATCAACCGTACCCTATAATAAGAACAGCCGCAACCAATGGATGATGGTTGCGGCTGTTTCTTTTTGAGGTTTTTGTCATATTCGGTATCTTCGCCGAAAAATATGAGCTATGGCGGACACGGCATTCAAGAGAAAACTCTATCAGAGTTGTGGGCAAATCTACACTGGTTGACTTTTCAAAAGCATCCACAGAAACATTCAATCTGTTCAATGACCTATCAGATCTTGACTACATTTTTCTGCAGCTTCAACCGCAGGCCAGGCAGGCTATAAAGCATCTTGTGGCTGATTACAGGTACGACTATATAGAGACCGGTTCACTGCTTTCCATCAGGAAAAATGTAAAGAACATAGTCATCCCGAGTGAGGAGACAAAATTGAAGATGAACCCAATGGACTATGAAGAATTCCGATGGGCCATGGGAGACACTGTGACAGTACCGCTGCTTCAGAAGGCTTTCGCGGACGAGCTGCCTTTGAAAGAGGCTCACCGCAAGCTTATGAGGGATTTCCGGCTTTACATGCTTATCGGAGGAATGCCCCAGGCTGTGAATGAGTATCTGGAAACAAACAATCTAAGCAGCGTAGATGTCGTCAAACGTGAGATTTTGGAATTATATTTCACTGATTTTCATAAGATTGACCCATCTGGAAGAGTGTCCATGATGTTTGAGGCGATACCAGCTGAGCTCAACAGGAATTCTTCAAGATACAGGGTGTCCAATGCTGTTGAAGATGCCCGTAATGACAGAATGACTGAATATCTGGCGGATCTCGTAAGTTCCATGACCGTCAATATATCCTACAATGTCAATGACCCGAACATCGGTCTCTCACAGACCAAGGACATAAACAGTTATAAGTTATTCACAGCTGACACCGGCCTGTTCATCACTCTTGCTTTTAAAGACAAGGCATTTACGGACAATGTCATCTATCAGCAGCTTCTAAATGATAAACTGACTGTAAATTTAGGATATGTCTACGAAAATATAGTCGCGCAGATGCTCCGTGCTTCTGGAAACGAACTTTATTACCACACTTTTCCTACTGACAGCGGAAAGCACAATTATGAGATTGATTTCCTATTGGCCAGACACAATAAAATCTGCCCTGTGGAAGTCAAGTCATCAGGATACAAGACCCATGCGTCACTGGACGCTTTCTGTAATAAATTTTCTTCCAGAGTACATGACAAGTATCTGATTTACCCCAAAGACCTTATAAAAGAGCAGGAGCTGACCTGTCTGCCATTCTACATGGTGCCGTTCATTTAGGACTATGCTTTTACCAGCCAGTCGTCTATAGTGCCGGTCTGGGACGAGAATAACGCGCGTATGCGGACCAGTTTGAACTCAAATATGTAGACATACCTCGCTGTTTCGACTTCTCTGCATAAACTTTCCAGCCACCGGCCATTCGGAAGAAAAGATACAGAGGTACCTTACGACGTACATTGCACGGAATCCCCGACAGAAATGCGTCTATCTCTCTTTTTACCCTTTCCGTATCTCCTCGTTAGGAAAGTCCAGCATAAACGCTTCCTCCTCCGGCAGATAGGATTTGACAGTCAGGTATCCGCTCTGATAGATCATCGGCAGAGGCTTCTCCTTATCCGCCTTATAGTCTACAAACTCTTCCTGGCGGTACGGTGTACTGGTAAAGTCCTCCACTGTCTCACCGCTGTGAGAGAGCAGCCTGACCAGATAGGATGGGGTGCCGGTACTGAACCAGTAATTCTGTATGTCCAGGCTGTTAAAGGCGTTGAGCAGGCTGAACGGATTGTAGACATCAGTCATTATCTTGCTGAAATGATAGCCGTCGTACCTGCGCTTAAGCCGGTTCAGTCGATTTTCAGTGGGGATACCCCCTGAATCGCAAGAAACCTCTCCTAAAGCCACTTCCGCCGTCATGGGTGGCATGCCGGCTGCAGGCTGACCACATATCCGGATGCCCGATTGCAGCTTCCGAAACCGGGACATCACTCATGGAACACGCATACGTATTGTAACTGACTTACAGCAACCGTCATATATCGTCATATAAGGTCCCGCGACATGAAAAGGCAAACCATAAAGCGACTTGTCAGGCTATTACTCCCCCTCGACAGGCCGCTCCGTGGCAGATTTTCCATCCGGTCCCACACCACCATCCAGTCCCCACCACAACGGCAGCATTTCCCGCGATTCGGTGCCGTTGCGGCAGACGGGCCGTGAGGAGGAGATCGCGTCCCGGGCACTTGCGTCTCATGCGCAGCCATTTTGCAATGTCCAGCATATCACCGAAATTCATCCCGCTTATTATCAAGGATATACGTTTTGGCAACTTGCTGGACCCGGCATATTCCGCCACCAAACGGCCATCCAGCCCCATATCCTCACAAGTCCAGCAGATGTCCTTTCCCAGAGCATCTGATTATCAGGCATTTCTGTAAGCGCTCTTTGTTGGACGTGAGGTACACATCTACACATCAACGCCTGAAGTCTGACTCGCTTGAAATCAGCAGGACTTTCCCCATTGTGTCCGTAATTTTACAGTAACACAATAACAGTATGCGTGCCCCACTGAAAATCTACTGACAAATTTTACCATGGGCCCAGCAGGTGTTCTGCTTTTCAATATGCTGAATGTTAATGATTTACCTGTATGATATTTTGCTGGGCTGGGTGCGGTGGATATGTGATGCTTCCTGAACTGGCAATTTAGTCGGCAATTTGTACTGTTACTGTAATTCTTAGTCCGATGACGGCGTTTTCTGTACTTTCCTCCTACGCACGAACCAAAATCCCGCATATTCGGTACACCTGCGCAGTAGTGTGGGAAAGTCTGGTCGGCGAGTATGGCAGTAGAGTAGGGCCGGTTAGTCCCAGCCGAAGTTGAAGGATAGGCCGAGTATGTGAAGGTACTGTCTTTCCTTGTTCAGGAAAATGTTGTAGAGGGAACCGTCTGATCCGTGGGTGAAACTTACGTCTCTGGAGTTGCGTATGTCGAAATAGTAATAGAGTTCTATACTGTTGAAGTCCGATACTTCCCAGCTGATTCCGAGACAGAATCTGAGTCTGTCCACGAACGGACCGCCTCCGTAGTTTACTGTATTAAGGGTATTGGACAGTTCGAAGAATGCGTAAGGCTCAAGGTCAGTCTTGGGTATCTCGTAATCCACTTTGAGCTTTGAGCGGATTATCCATTCGTCCAGGGGATCGTGTATTCTGTCGGCCCATGGACGGATGTTCACAAGAGGGCGTTCTGTAAGTGACAGTTTCCAGTCTCCGAGTTCAACCTGGGCTTTCAGGTCCAGATAGACCCTGTGTCTGTACTGCCACTGTCTTCTGTACTCTATGTCTCCTTCAGTAAGGAGGGACTGGAAAATGTATCCGGCATCTATGGAAAAATAGTCGCATGTCTCCCATGAGAAGGCTCCAAGCAGGTAGTTGCGGTCCACTCTTGTACAGTTGTCCATGAAACGGATCTCATTGTTTATGATAAACGAGAGGTCATCAGCAAGAGGAAATTCGAACTCAACATCAGCTCTTGGCTGGAAGTCGGAGTCTTTGGTGGTGCGAATGACCTCATATTCTCCGTTCTGTGCCGTCATGCACAGTGGGGTTGCGCAGATAAAGGCGCATATGGTCAGCAATGTAAGCGGGCGTCTGCTCATAATTTCAGTTCACTGTGTATATACCTGTTTGACAGTTTGCTTTATTTATTCGAAGCGCAAATATGAGTAATAAATCGGAACTATCCTTGACAACGGTGTTACAACAGTGTTAAAAAAATATTACAGGATTTGTCGGTTCGTAATACGACGTTGTAAATTCAATAAAAAGGCGGGGCTGTAAGCCGGGTTCTGTACCGTAGGAGCTGACTCCGTCGGCCTCTATCATTTATCTGAGCAGCCTACCCCCCGGCAAAGGACGAGCAGCCCTTGACTGCCGGTATATTTGGCCTTGCAGGCCGCAGGCGGATACTCCGATGATGTCGCCATCGAACGGACGCAGGCTCTTACCCTGCATTTTCACCCTTACCTCTCCCGAGGGAGGGGCGGTTGTTTTCTGTTACCCGTGACGTAAGCTTTCGCCTACCTGTGCTTTCCACAGTGCGGTGCTCTGTCCTGCCCGGACTTTCCTCCCCCGGACCTGTGACGGTCCGGCAGCGATAGAGCGCCCCGCCAATTCTTATTTTCCGTAATATTTTCTTATGTTCCGCTCCACCTCACGTTTCATGCGTGGGGAGAGGGTACAGTTTTCGTGGCACTGCATGTCGTAGTTCCATATGCGGGCCACACAGTAGTTGGCGTGGCGGCAGCCGCTCTCTGAGCAGACTCCGTCGCGCAACTTGTTGACGAAATCCGTATCGTATACCAGCGGACGGGCCATTTCCACGAACTCGAATCCGGCGTTGAGGACTCTGTCGATGGTAGCCATGGAATTGACTCCTCCGACGAAGGCAAGGGGCAGTTTCAGCTCCCTGCGGAACTGTATGGAGTCATCGAAGAAGAAGGCCTCTTTGAAAGGCTCGTCCTTTATCATCATCTTGCCGAAAAGGTTGACACCTAACTTGAGCCACCACAGTCTCCAGGGCATGTATCCTGTCAGCACGCTGATGGGCATGGCTCCTCGCATTACGTACATCGGGGCCTTGCTGACGAATCCGCCGCTTAGCACGAGACACTGGGCTCCGTCCTGTTCCAGACGCTTGGCGACCCTGATGCAGTCCTCCACTTCCAGACCGCCCTTGAACCCGTCGCGGGTATTGGTCTTTACCAGTACAGCTATATCGTCTCCTGCCGCCTTCATCACTTCCTCCATTACCATATCCATGAATATCATGCGGTTCTCTATCGGACCGCCGTACTTGTCCTTGCGGTGGTTGGTGTACGGGGACAGGAACTGCGAGATGAGGTAGCCGTGGCCGGCATGAATCTCGACGGCGTCGAATCCTCCGTCACGTGCGATGCGTACTGCATTGCCGAAATCCTTGACGATCTGATGTATCTCATCCTCTCGCAGACCATGAACGAAAGTAGGCGAATAGAGATTGAATCCGCTGGATGCTCCTACGGGTCTCTGTCCGCAGTACATCCGGTGCGACATGTTGCCGCAGTGTCCGAGCTGTATGCAGGCCTTGGCCCCTGCCGCATGTATGGAGTCTGTCAGGTCTCTCAGGCCCGGGATGATCTCAGGACGCATCCATAGCTGGCGGTGGAATGAGAGACCGCTCTTGTTGATGGAGGCGTAGGCAACGGATGTCATGCCGACTCCGCCGCGGGCTACTGCCGTATGGTAGTCCTTGAGCTGTTGCGTGGGGACATGTCCGTCACACATGCCCTCGTATGCCGAGGCGCGGATGACACGGTTCTTGATTTCTATCGGGCCGATCTTGGCCGGAGTGAATAGTAGGGATTCCATATGGTTGATGCTGTTTGTCTAATATATAAAAGGTATGAGCCGTTTACGCTTCAGACTTGTGAATTCCTCTCCGAACTCCTTTGTGTATTTCTCGTAGAGAGAATTCGCTCTGGGCGCAAGGTTGGCGAATGTCCACATGCAGAATATGGCGCCGGGCAGGGACCAGGTCAGAATCGCGTATCCGAACCATTCGGTAATCTCTCCGTAATAGTTTGCGGATGAGACATATTTGAACATGCCGCCGCGTGGAATGTAGTGCCTGGTGTCTCCCGGCTTGCGGAGGTGGCGTATGATGTAGTCCGAATTAAGGTTGACAACCATGCCGAATATGAATATCAATGCTCCGACGATGAACTGCGGGGAATAGAGCCATTGTACGGTATAATAGTCCTCAGGTGCGAGTATGAAGATCCACCCGCATATAAGATAGGAGTTTATGATGTTGAATACAGCGCCCATGAGCACAACGGACACAGGCATCTTGCTGTTGCCTCTCATCAGGAACGGGTAGATCAGGGATCTTTGTGTGTAATGGATAACCAGGAATGATATGAGTACCGTGGCCATCAGGTTGTTCCAGCTGTGAGTCAGGATATAGAGCAATACGGTGACTATCAGCACCGGAATCTCCATCAGCACCCATGCGGCTTTGTTGTTGATCATGGGACCCCAGCCTTTGCTGCGGAGGTATCCGTACCCGGCTTTGAAGTATTGCAATGCGATAAACACCACAACAGCCAGCACTATCATTACTCTTTCTACTGTCTGAAAAAAATCAAGGTCAAAAATTGTCTGCAGAAACACGGTGTAGGTTTTATTTGGTTAATAATCAAGGCTTCAGTTTTATTATTGTCTGGAATACGGATCTGTCGGCACTCCGTCCTTCCACGAAGAAAGAGCTTTCTGCGGTATTCTCCGCCATGAGTATCTCCACTTTCTCTCCGAGGCGTGTCTCGTGGTTGAAGTTGATCTGGTACCAGTCCAGATCCATTTTCGTGAGCAGGTTCGGATCTATGGAGTCGAATGCCCATTCAACGTATTTTGCATTGTTGGTATGGCCGTTGAAATCAACGTCTGAGTACATGACTGTCCTGACTTGTACCGGCCTCATTTCTTTCGGAGACACGAGCTTGCCGCATTGTCCCTCCATGACGTCCCGTTCCAGGGCGGTGGATGTGCTTTTCTCACCGAGGACGTGGTCGGGCCGCAGCATCCTTCTGGTTCCTGTGTCAATGAGCAGCCATGAGCTCGTTGCCTGTATGCATATGTCCCCTCCGGCCGACAGCAGTTCGAAGTCTCTGAGTGAGAATACTCCCTCGCGGCCTTTGTGCCATGTGGTAAGCTGCACTTCGTCCTCCCATTTCGGAGCCTGTGCAAAGCGTACTTTCATTCTGGAAAGCACCCATACTATGTTGTCCTTGATGAGGTCGTTGTATCCGAATCCTATCGCGGACGCATGGATGTTGGCAATTTCCTGAGCCTGCGACATAAAGGAAAATGCCTTGTAGTTCTTCCTTATGTCGACGTCCGATGTGTGTACCTTATATCTTGTCGTAAGACTTTTCATTCAGGAATGAGGTTGAAAAATATCTTGCAAAGATAGTTTTTTTACCATAACTTTGTACCCCCGTAAGTAAATAATATCATCGTATGTCAGCAAAGTATGTTTTCGTTACGGGAGGGGTAGTTTCCTCTTTGGGCAAGGGTATAATATCTTCATCATTAGCCAAGCTTCTCCAGTCCAGAAATCTCAGGGTCACGATCCAGAAATTCGACCCGTATCTCAATGTGGACCCGGGTACCCTGAATCCTTACGAGCATGGCGAATGCTTCGTCACCGAGGACGGTGCTGAGACGGATCTGGATCTCGGCCATTATGAGAGATTCCTCAATATCTACACATCACGTGCGAACAATGTGACTACGGGAAAGATATACCGCACTGTCATAGACAAGGAACGGCAGGGCGCATATCTTGGAAAGACCGTGCAGATCATTCCGCACATTACAGATGAGATCAAGCGGAGGATGCTGCTTCTCGGCAAGAGCGGGCAGTACGATGTTATTATTACCGAGATAGGAGGAACGGTCGGAGACATAGAGTCGCTTCCGTTCATAGAGGCCATGCGGCAGTTGCAGTGGGAACTCCCTGATGAGGACTGTCTGGTGATTCATCTGACTTTAGTCCCATATCTCAGTGCCGCGAAGGAACTGAAGTCCAAGCCTACCCAGCATTCTGTAAAACTGCTGCAGCAGGATGGAGTACAGCCTGACATACTTATATGCCGCACGGAACACAAGCTCTCGCCGGAACTTCGGAAAAAGCTGGCCCTGTTCTGTAACGTACGCCCCAATGCTGTGATAGAGTCAATAGATGCGGATACTATATATAAGGTGCCTCTTATGATGCGTGAGGAGAAACTGGACGAGATCGTGCTGGAGAAATTCGGCCTGCTCGACCGCGTGAATGAGCCCGACATGAGCGCATGGCAGTCGTTCATTGACCGTCTGACATCGCCCGAGCACCATGTGACCGTCGCGCTTGTAGGCAAGTACGTGGAACTTCAGGATGCCTACAAGTCCATCCTCGAGTCGTTCATACATGCCGGGGCCGCCAATCGCTGTAAGGTAAAGGTTGTGCCCATTCACAGCGAGTATCTTACCGAGGACAATGTGGAGGAGAAACTGGCTGGAATGGACGGAATCCTGATTGCCCCTGGTTTTGGGGAGAGGGGACTTGAAGGAAAGATCAAGGCTGTCCGTTATGCGCGTGAGAACCGTATTCCATTTTTCGGCATCTGTCTCGGAATGCAGATGGCTGTCGTGGAGTTTGCCCGCAACGTGCTGGGACTGAAGGATGCCATGACCACGGAGGTGGAGGCCAATACGTCCAATCCCGTGATCGATCTCATGGCGGACCAGAAAACAACGACCATAAAGGGGGGGACTATGCGTCTTGGAGCATATCAGTGCGAGGTGGAGGAAGGTTCGCTGGCGTACAGAATATACGGCAAGCCGCTTATCAGCGAAAGACACCGTCACCGTTACGAGCTGAATAACGAATATGTGGAAAGGCTCAATGCGGCCGGAATGCGCACAAGCGGGCGTAATCCGGAGACAGGACTTGTGGAGATTGTGGAGATACCGGAACATCCTTTCTTTATCGGTGTGCAGTTCCATCCGGAGTATAAAAGCACTCCTGAGAGACCTCAGCCCATATTCGTGGCATTTGTGAAAGCGGCTTTAGACTATCATAACCTGAAATAAAGATGCGTAAGGGATTCCTGGTTCCAGCAGCCGCGCTCGCGGCCGCGGCTGTGTTTTCCGGCTTCGCAGGCCATCTGTATCCGGGCGGTACCGGAGACGCGGGGGCGGTAGAGCATTATGTCATCGGCTCCAAGGAGGCAATCAGACACGATCTTTCTGCTTATACTCAGGGCCTGTTTTTTTATAAGGGAGATCTGTACGAGAGTACGGGACAGTATGGAGAATCTTCATTCCGTCAGGTGGATCCTGCAACTGGAAAGGTTCTGCGCACCGAGCTGTTCCCGGAGAACTATTTCGGTGAGGGCTCATGCGTGTTCGACGGCCTGGCATACATACTTACGTGGTATGAAGAAGTCTGCTTAGTGTACGATATAGAGACATTCACGAAGCTGGCTGAGCTTCCGTATCAGGGACAGGGCTGGGGACTTACCACCGACGGGCGCTCTCTCATCATGAGCAACGGTACGTCCAGGCTGTCATTCAGGGACCCCGTGACTTTTATCGAGCAGCATTCGGTTACGGTAAGGGACGGAGGACGTCCGGTCAGCTATATCAATGAACTGGAGTATATTGACGGCAGGATATGGGCCAATATCTACGGATTGGACGAGATTTTCATCATAGATCCTGTGACGGGCGCAGTTACCGGCAAGTTGGACTGCCGCGGTCTTCTTGATGCGGAGTACAAGACATCAGCGACCGATGTTCTGAACGGTATCGCATACAATCCGGAGGATGGTTCCGTCTATCTGTCGGGGAAATACTGGCCGAGGATGTATAAAGTATCAGTAAAGCAGATGACCGATGAGTAATTTAAGAATGCGTGCTCTCGAAGAGTTCTCTACCCGCAAGGCGGAGAGGTTCTACGATGAGGACAGACCGGTGTCCGTGTATTTCGGACAGAACGTACTTACACTTGAGAAGATGCGCAGGTATTTGTCTCCTGACGCATATGCGGAGGTGGTCACAGCCATCAAGGACGGTGGCGCTGTTGACCGTAAGTTCGCTGACCAGATAGCTGCCGGCATGAAGGCCTGGGCTGTGGAAATGGGTGCTACGCATTATACCCATTGGTTTCATCCCATGACAGATTCTACAGCAGAGAAGCACGAGGCTTTTGTGGACAGGGACCTTTCCGGAGACGTCTTCGAGAATTTCAAAGGCAGCACTTTGGTGCAGCAGGAACCCGATGCTTCCAGTTTCCCTAACGGAGGACTCAGGAATACATTCGAGGCAAGAGGATACACGGCCTGGGATCCGAGTTCACCTGCGTTCATCATCGACAATACTCTCTGTATACCGACTGTCTTCGTGTCGTATACAGGTGAGGCCCCGGATATGAAGGTCCCTATGCTCAAGTCTCTTAGGGCATTGGACAGGGCCGCACTTGATGTAGTGCGTCTGTTTGACCGGAATGTCCGGAAAGTCGGGGTCATGCTTGGGCCTGAACAGGAATATTTCCTCATCGATGATGCATTCTACAGGGCCAGGCCGGACCTTCAGATATGCAGCAGGACACTTCTTGGGCATACTGCGGCGAAGGATCAGCAGCTTGAGGATCACTATTTCGGCACCATTCCATCCAGGACAATGGCGTTTATGAAGGATTTCGAGACACTTGCCTACAAGCTTGGAATTCTGCTCAAGACACGCCACAATGAAGTAGCTCCCAATCAGTTCGAATGTGCTCCCCTGTATTGCGAGGCGAACCTGGCGATAGACCATAACCTTATTCTCATGCTTCTGATGAGAAAGGTGGCGAAAAAGCACCATTTCAAGGTGCTTTTCCACGAAAAGCCGTTTGACGGGGTGAACGGCTCCGGAAAGCACTGCAACTGGTCCATGGTGACGGACACCGGTGTGAACCTTCTTTCTCCCGGCCGGACTCCAAGGACCAATCTTCAGTTCCTAAGTATATTCGTGTCAGTCATCAGGGCTGTATACGAGCATAATTTTCTGCTTATGTCCAGTGTCGCGTCGCTTGGTAATTCCTACAGGCTCGGCGGTAATGAGGCACCTCCTGCGGTCATGTCGGTGTTTGTGGGTACTACTCTGGACAAGGTGCTCAGGAGCATAGAGGATATGGCCGACCTCGGTGAGACGGACGAGGAGCATGCCAGGCTCAAGGTGGTGGGGGAGATTCCGGAGATACTTCCTGACAACACTGACAGGAACAGGACATCTCCTTTCGCCTTTACCGGCAACCGTTTTGAGTTCAGGGCTGTCGGATCGTCCGTAAACGTGTCGGCTCCGATGTATGTACTCAATGCTGCCGTAGCCGAACAGCTTGTGCGTTTCCGTTCACTGGTGGACACACGCATGGCCGCCGGGGAGAAGCACGATGATGCCATATTCAGTGTTATACGTCAGTATGTACTGGAATCCAAGGCTATACGTTTTGAAGGAAACGGATACAGCAGAGAGTGGCACGAGGAGGCCGCCAGAAGGGGCCTTAAGGCTCTGACAACCGTGCCTGAGGCCAACAAGGCCCTTGTGGACGGATCCACCATAAAGCTTTTTTCGGAGCTGGACATACTTTCGGACCGCGAACTTTATGCCCGTTACGAGGTGCAGCAGGAGACCTTCACAAAGAAGCTGCAGATAGAGGCCAGGGTATTGGGAGACTTGATTGTCAACCATGTCATACCGACAGCGGTCAAGTTCCAGAATACGCTCCTCGACAACTGCCGGGGGCTTACGGACCTTTTCGGACGGGACCGGATGGCCGCCATGTGTCCGTCACAGCTGATTGTGATAGAAAAGATATCCGGATATGTGGAGTCTCTCAGGGTATACGTGCATGACATGATAGAGGCGCGCAGGAAGGCCAACTCTATTCAGGACATCACGGAGAGGGCGGAGGCGTATTCTTCCGAGGTGCTTCCTTATATGGGCAGGATAAGGGAGGTTGCGGACAAGCTGGAAATGCTGGTGGATGATGATCTGTGGCCTCTGCCCAAGTATCGGGAGATGCTGCTCAGCAGGTGATTCGGTGCGTATTGGTATAAATTTTGTCGTATGTAAGTAAATTTATATTAAATTTGTATTTCAGTCTGCACCTGAATAATATGAAAAACGATAGAATAGACAAGATAGTAGCTTATTTTACAAAGCATTATGTAAACAGATATTTCGTACTTCTAATAGATGTGGTGATATCTGTGTGTTCGACAGTCCTGGTCCTCGGTGTATTTGACTATTTCACGCCTTCGGGCAAGGTGCCGCCTTTATTTTATATGGCTGGAGCCGCTGTGTCCGCAGTGGTGTCGCTCATAGTCTTCTTCTTTACCAAGAGCTATGCCGGGGTTGTCCGACACACGACCATGCGTGAGATGTGGCGTATATCGTTTGCATCCATTCTGAAGGGTGTAATCATGCTGCTCATTCTCTATTCGGCGGATGTCCGTCCTTCCATCTTCCTAGATGGCAAGTGGATTGTCGTATTCGCAATACTGGACATGGTGCTCACCCCGTTCCTGCTCATACTTGCACGCATACTTATTACGAATATCTACAGCATGCTCACGTCCAGCAGCGTGCCTGAATATTACGTCAAGAATACCCTTATATACGGAACAGACGATGATTCTGTATATACACTGAGTTTCTTGGAGAAGACCACGCACACGAAGTACCGTTGCGTAGGTTTCGTCACCACCGACAAGAACGGGAAGAACAACCTGCTTTGCGGCTACAAGGTCTACCACATAGAGAACAAGAGGGACTTCGCAAGGCTGGTGACATCGAAGCTGGTTGCTGCCATGGTGTTCCCCAGCAATGTCGCGGCCCGCAATGAGGAGAACAGGATTCTGAAGTTCTGTTCGGAGAGAAGGATACAGATTCTGGTTAAGCCCTCATTGGCCAATTTTGACGACAGTATATTCCGTGCGAAGATCAGGGAAATCAAGATTGAGGACCTGTTGGGCCGGGACGAGATAAAGATCAGTATTCTGGAGATACGTGAGTTCCTGACGGACAAGGTTGTAGTGGTGACTGGAGGTGCTGGCTCCATTGGAAGTGAGCTGTGCCGTCAGTTGGTCAACATGCCTATCCGCAAGCTGATACTTGTGGACTTCGCAGAGACTCCGATGCACAACATGCAGCTGGAACTCCGTTCTCAGGCACCCAGAGTGGAGAAGAAGTTCGTCATAGCGGATGTCCGCAACAGGGAGCGTATAGACCAGCTGTTCGACAAGTATCGTCCCAATGTGGTATTCCATGCGGCCGCCTACAAGCACGTTCCTCTTATGGAGTCCAATCCCGTGGAGGCCGTACACTCCAATGTTTTCGGTACAAAGAACGTGGTGGATGCGTCCATCAAGTATGACGTGGAAAAATTCGTCATGATATCCACCGACAAGGCTGTCAACCCTACCAACGTAATGGGGGCTTCCAAGCGTATCGCGGAGATATATGTCCAGACAATAGGAAATGAGATCATGGCAGGAAGGGTCAGCGGCAAGACAAAGTTCGTGACGACGCGCTTCGGCAATGTATTGGGATCCAACGGCTCCGTCATACCTTTATTTAAGGAGCAGATCGCAAAGGGAGGCCCGGTGACTGTCACGGATCCGCGTATCATACGTTATTTCATGACCATATCCGAGGCTTGCTCTCTTGTTCTGGAAGCGGCCACAATGGGTGAGGGCAATGACATATTTGTCTTCGACATGGGCGACCCCGTGAAGATAGATGATCTGGCGAAGAAGATGATTTCCCTGTCCGGTCTCGAACTCGGCAAGGATATCGAGATAAAATATGTGGGACTGCGTCCTGGAGAGAAACTGTATGAGGAACTTCTGAAGGATGAAGAAAATACGCTTCCTACAGTACACAAAAAGATTTTCCGTGCCAAGGTAAGGGAGTATGATATGGAGGAGGTCAATCGGGAACTGAAGGATCTGTACGAGCATACTTTAAGTATGAAAAAAGACGATACGGTCCTGTCCATGAAGCGCATGGTTCCTGAGTATAAAAGCACGAACTCAAGATATCAGAGACTTGACAAGGAAGGGGAATAGTTAGACAGGTGGGGCCGGGTGAGGACTGGGTGCAGTGCGCCAGTTGCCGAGATTGAAAACTGAAATAAAAGACCAGCCTGCTGGGATCCGGAAGCCGTAGCTGTATAGCATGGGTGATGGGACTCAGGAGGCGAAGCTGTAGATGGACATTATATGTGTTGTATACGCAATCTCCTGATAATTAGCTTGACAGGGCTGGCATTGCTTGCCTGTTCCCCTTTGTCCAAGACGCAGCTCGAGGCCGTGAGGAATCTTGCGTTCAGGAGCGACACAGTGTCACGTTCACCGGTAGTCCTGTTCTCGGAGATGTCCGCGATACGAATGGAAAGAGGACTGTTCTACGCATCGTCCTTTTCTTCAGGCCAGGCCCGTTTTGATGAGCTGACTTCTCTGGCGGAGGCATCCATGGAAGATGTCTCGCTTGTCCGCAAGTCGGAAATATATGTAGATGTCCTTAACAGTTATATAAGAGCATTGCGTAGTCTCAGTTCTGAGTCCCGCTGGAAGAGTTACGGGACTGAGATCAGGGGCATAGGTAACCGGGTCGATTCTGTAGTATACAGGTTCAATAGACTCGATGCTGTATCAGAGGAAGTTCCGGAAGGTTATGCAAGACTGGCCGGCAAGGTGCTGGGCTATGTGCTGGAAGAGATAGCGCAGTCAGTGCAGGCTGTTTCAGTGAAGGATATAGTCATTGCGGCGGACACGCTCGTCTCCGCCAGCTGTGATTCGTTGATGGACATCCTTCGCGGAGAAGAGATGGACATGCTGATCGACCACGAGCAGGCGGCGGTAAGGGACAACTATTCCGCTTATCTTAGGTATATGGAGGTTGCAGGACACTATGCTCCTGTAGCAGAGGACAGGATGTATGTGGATCTTCTGCGCCGTGCGGAGAATCTTTCCGATATAAGAAACAGTTGTGTCTCGGCATTACGCTCTCTTAAGAACGCTCATGCCAGACTGGCCGATGATTTCGCGTTAGGGAAAAAGGATGTGGAGCAGGAGTTGTGGGATGAGTTGCTGCGCTTCAACCGTCTGGCCTCGCAGGTGGCGGACAGACTGAAGGAACCTTTGGATATGTAGAATCGATTATTTGACGGCAGATGGACGGCAGAGATATACAACATGGCTCAGGATTGCGGCAGAGGCAGGTTTCTGTCCCTCAGACAGACACTGACAGGAAGCGGACATTGGAAGATGTACGGGAAGCCATCGCCGAGAATGACGCCTTGCGTCTTGATTCATCCTTGAACGAAGATGTAAGACTGGGCCTTGAGAAGACGGCTTTGACCCTCAGAGATCTTGAACGTGAACTGATAGAGTCGAGTTCGGAGGCAATAGTCGACCGTCTTGAGGCCGCCTCGAAGTCCATAGAGGACCTTGCCCGCGATATCCGTGCCCGTGTTACGGAAATGAATGCCGCCCCCAAGGCACTTGAGCACATCAAGAAGGTACTGTCCATGCTCACCCGCTTCCTTGCCGAACTCGCCCGCTGGTAATTCATCAGATAATTTCAATCGATAAGAAACGGTGTTGACCGCTTCGGACACCACACCGGTGTCTGATAAAAGTCCATGCCATATAGCTGGCATATGTCAGAGTCCCTAAAGAAAAAAACCGTAAAAGGTACTTTCTGGAGTGCCGTGGACAATGTCGCCAATCAGGGAATAACTTTTCTGGTCGGCCTTGTTCTGGCACGTTTGCTGACACCCCATGAATATGGTCTTATCGGCTATATACTGATAATTATAGCCATATTGAACAGTATCGTGGACAGCGGTTTTTCCAATGCTTTGATCCGAAAGAAGAATGTCGAGTCCATAGATTACGACACCACTTTTATCTTCAATCTGGTTATCAGTCTGTTCATGGTGGCTGTCATGTACTTTGGAGCACCATGGATCAGCCGTTTCCTTAAAGAACCGGAATTGATACCCTTGATAAGAGTGATGTCCGTGATAATTGTTGTCAATGCATTGGCAATAATACAGCGTACGATTCTTATAAGGCATGTTGATTTCAGGACTCAGACAAAAGTCTCATTGATAGCCTCGATAAGCAGTGGCGTTTTAGGAATATGGATGGCGTTTACAGGATATGGTGTGTGGAGTCTTGCAGGCCAGCAGTTATGCCGTCAGATAATAAATACCGTCTTTCTCTGGATATTTAATCGATGGACACCGAAGTTAAGGTTTTCATGGAATTCATTTAGGGATTTGTTCAATTTCGGATGGAAATTAATGGTGTCTCAATTGATAAATGTTACATGGAAGGAAATCTATCAGCTGGTTATCGGAAAAATGTTACTCTACTGAGACCTTAGGGCAATATACTAGAGGCAAGCAGTTTTCTGACATATTTTCGTCAAATATGACGAACGTTATACAGCGTGTAAGTTACCCTATACTAAGCTCTATCCAGGATGATCAAGAAAGGCTGAAAGATGGTTATAGGAGAATTATAAAAGTGACGATGCTTATGTCATTCATTCTTCTTTTCGGATTAGGAGCGGTATCGGATTCATTGGTAATAGTACTTATAGGAGATAAATGGTTAGAGGGAGCTGAATATCTGCGCATTATAGTTATATCTGCATCATTGTATCCATTGCATGCTATAAATCTTAATATGCTGCAGGTTCAAGGACGCTCGGATTTGTTTTTGAGATTGGAAATATTGAAGAAATTGGTGGGAGTAATCCCTTTGATTATGGGAATATTCATCAATATCAAATGGATGCTGTGGTGTAGTGTTTGCGTAAACATCTTTGATTATTATTTGAATTCTTACTACTCCGGCAAATATTTAGGGTACTCTATGTGGAGTCAGATAAAGGACATTCTGCCGTCACTTGGCATAGCCGTAGTGATGGCCGCCTGCGTCTACTTCCTGTCCCTGCTTGACTTACACCCCATATGGATGCTGCTCGTGCAGTTGTGTGCCGGATCCGTTGTGGCAATCGGCCTTTGCGAGACCTTTAGACTTCCGGAATATTTTGAAATAAAGGATATAGTCTTAGGATTTTTACGAAAGACGAGACATTAGGTATGGACATTCCTTAAATTAGGCATACGTATCCGCTTAATAATACAAAGCACTGAAATCAAAAGGTTATCGTTGACTATAAATAAAAAGAAAATGTGCGCAGTCGCAAAAACTGGAAGAATAAACTCAATTGATGCGTTGAGAGGAGCCACATTATTGGGAATTCTTCTGGTTCATGTCAATGGAGGATTCGGCTATCAGTTTGATACGGCATCATTCTCTTTGTATGAGAAGGGATTGAGAGGGGTAATATATATATTGCTGTCCAATAGATGTGCTCCGATTTTCAGCATGCTTTTCGGTGTGAGTTTTTACCTTATATTGAGGAATCCATCATACAGTAGTTCCAAATTTTTGTGGTGGTGCATACTCCTGATTTGCATAGGATTATTTAATAAACTGTTCTATACCTACGATGCTTTGATGTGGTACGGACTGTGTGGAATATTTCTTTTACCTATGCGGAATACTAAACCAAGAACTATATTTGTTGTATTTGTGACTGTTTTCATTGCCTCCTGTATATTATCAGAATATCAGATAGGAAGCTGTTTATTTAGAGTTGATACACCGATGCATCGGTATAGCGGTGCATTTAATTTGACAAATATATTGGAGTATCCTCTTACGCAAAGTGTGGTGGATTACATTAGAATAGTTTGTGACAGTGGCATATTATGGACATACGCTTATTTTGTTTTCGGATACTATATTGCGCGTTCTGGCATAATAGACTCATTGGAGCATTACAGTATATTCAAGAACCTTGTATTAATTGGAATACCATATTTTATTCTACTTGTTTTATGGGGCATTACGTTGTATTTCAATATAGAGTCCACAGTACTTGATTGGGTTTTGAAACTTAGAAGCATTACAGGTGCTTTATTCTATGCAGTTGCTTTTTTGTGGCTGTATTATAAGTTCCCAAAAGTTTTCAACCCGTTGTGTGCATATGGTAAGTGCGGACTTACCAATTATTCGATGCAGTCTATATTAGGAGTCATATTGATGGCCACATTATTTATTCCAAAGGAAAGTGGATTTTTAACGATAGTCATAACATTCTTGATATTCTACATTCTTCAGATGGCATTGAGCGCACTGTGGCTGAAATATTTCACGAATGGTCCAATGGAGTATGTGTGGCGTAGTATGACAAATTTGAGATTCAAATCTCCTTTAGTGAGTAAAAACAAATAGAATGGACAACACTCAGATCACCGTAACCTCCCCGCTTCTTCCGGATTTGGAGGAACTTGACACATATCTGCGGGACATCTGGTCCCGCAAGTGGATAACCAACAACGGACATTACCATCAGGAGTTGGAGGCTGCTCTGTGCGAGTACCTTAAAGTGCCCTACATCAGTCTCTTCACCAACGGCACGCTGCCGCTGATAACAGCCCTCCAGGCCCTGCGCATCACCGGCGAGGTGATAACCACCCCTTTCAGCTTCGTCGCCACTACTCACTCGATCTGGTGGAACGGCATCAAGCCCGTGTTCGTGGACATCGACCCGTCGAACTGCGGCATCAACCCCGACTGCATCGAGGCGGCCATCACCCCCAGGACCACGGCCATCATGCCGGTGCACTGCTACGGCAAGCCGTGCGATACCAAGAGGATACAGGAGATAGCGGACAAATACGGGCTGAAAGTGATCTATGATGCGGCCCACGCCTTCGGGGTTGAAGTCGACGGGCGCAGCATTCTCAACGAGGGCGACATGTCTACGCTGAGTTTTCATGCCACGAAGGTGTACAACACGATAGAGGGCGGGGCTCTTGTGATGCACGACGGGAAGACCAAGCAGCGGATCGACTACCTGAAGAACTTCGGTTTCGCAGGAGAGACCACCGTCGTCGCTCCCGGTATCAATAGCAAGATGGACGAGGTCCGTGCGGCATACGGCCTGCTCAACCTCCGTCAGGTGGACGCGGCCATAGAGTCCCGCCGCAGGGTGGCCACGGTGTATCGTGAGGGCCTGCGGAATATCCCCGGCATCACCTACTTCGAGGACATGCCGGGCGTGCGGCACAACTACTCCTACTTCCCCATTTTCGTGGACGCGGAGCAGTACGGCATGACCCGGGACGAGCTGTACGACAAACTTAAGTCGCGGAACATCTACGGCAGACGGTACTTCTATCCCCTTATCAGCGACTTCTCGACGTACCGTGGCCTGGAGTCTGCCACGAGGGAGAACCTGCCGGTAGCGCACCGCATTGCGGAGCAGGTCATTTGCCTGCCCATGCACCACCAGTTGAGCGTGGAGGATGTGGAGAGGATACTTGACGCTATTCGTGGAAAAGAATAAATATTAAAGATTGAATAATGTCACAGCGCAAGCTGATGCTGCTTGGCGGGCTCCGCTACCTGCTGCCCGTCATAGACGCAGCGCATAATCTGGGTTGTCACGTCATCACGTGTGACTACCTTCCCGACAACATCGCACACAAGTATTCGGATGAATATCACAACGTCAGCATTCTGGACAGGGAAGCGGTGCTGTCCCTCGCCCGTGAACTGGGGATAGACGGCATCATGTCCTTCGCCGTGGACCCGGGAGTGGTGACGGCTGCCTACGTGGCTGACAGTCTCGGACTTCCATGTTCCGGGCCGTATGAGTCAATCCGTATATTGCAGGACAAAGAGAAGTTCCGCGGCTTCTTGGAGACAAACGGCTTTAACGTCCCTAAATCCAAAGGGTTCTCTTCGTATGAGGATGCTTATGCGAACAGGGATTATTTTGAGTGGCCCGTCATAGTCAAGCCCGTGGATTCCGCCGGCAGCAAGGGCGTGTCGAGAGTGGATTTTCCGGATGACCTGAGGCCAGCATTTGACAATGCGAAGTCCCACTCTTTCTCCGGCAAGGTAATCATCGAGGAGTTCATTGAGAAGGAGGGCTGCTCGTCTGACTCCGACTGCTTCTCCGTGGACGGGAAACTGGAATTCGTGTCGTTCTCGGCGCAGAGGTTCGATGAGAATGCCGACAATCCTTATACACCTGCGGCTTACAGCTGGCCGTCTACTTTTACAAAGGAGCAGGAAGCGGAATTGACATCTGAAATCCAGAGGCTCATCACGCTTCTCGGGATGCGTACATCCATTTACAATATAGAGACCAGAGTCGGGAAAAACGGCAAACCATACATCATGGAAGTCTCCCCTCGCGGCGGCGGCAACCGCCTTGCCGAGATGCTGCGCATGGCGACCGGTGTGGACATGATAACCGCGGCGGTCAAGGCTGCGTTGGGAGAGAAGGTTGACGGCATTGCACAGAAACCGTATGACGGCCACTGGGCGGAGGTGATTCTCCACGCAGACCGTAGCGGAATATTCAGTGGACTAGACATAAGCCCGGAGATGTCCAGTCATGTTGTAGAGAGGGACCTGTGGGTGCGCGAGGGGGAGCGTGTCTCCTCCTTCAACGGGGCAAACGATGCGATAGGCACTTTAGTATTTAAGGATTTAGATTCTGCTACAAGCAAAATAGGTGATTATGTAAAAGTTCTTCTGATATGAGTGAAAAATTGAATGTGAAACTTGCCATTATAGGAGCAAATGAGCCAATGCTTCCATATTATAAACAAGCTAAAGCATTAGGTTGCAGTATATATGGTTTTGCATGGGAGGAAGGTGCGGTATGTAAGGACTATTGTGAAAAATTTTATCCAATATCTTTTACAGAGAAAGAGAAAATACTGGAAATTTGTAAAAATGAAAAAATTGACGGCATTACCTCATTCTCTTTGGAATCAGCATTACCGACAGTGATTTATGTAGCTCAAAATTTAGGATTAGTTAGCAATACAGCAGAATGTATGTCTTTGACAAAAGACAAGTTTACAATGCGTGAGAGACTGAATTTCTGTAATGTACCTATACCAAGATACAAGCGTATTTCAAATATAGAAGAATTAAATGGATTGCATTTGGATTATCCGATGATAATTAAGCCGTCAGACAGTGGTGGCAGCAAAGGGGTTAGGCTTGTAAATAATGAAAAAGAACTGAACGAGGCATTCAACTGTGCAATGCAGTTTTCAAATAGCCGAACAGTAATGGTTGAAGAATATATTGAAGGCAGGGAATTCAGTGTAGAGTATATTTCTCATAAGGGAAAGCATTATTTTTTACAAATAACAGATAAAGTAACATCTGGATCTCCATATTTTGTAGAACTGCAGCATCACCAGCCGGCAGATTTGACATTTGAGCAGGAAAACTCTATAAAGTCTGTAGTAGAAGCGACCTTGAATGCCTTGAAAATAACAGATTCACCATCACATACAGAACTCAAGATGAAGCGTGACGGAGATATCCGTATCATAGAACTTGGGGCAAGAATGGGTGGTGATTACATTACATCCGACCTTGTCAGACTGTCGACAGGATATGATTTTGTAAAAGGTAATATAGAATTGGTGACCGGCCGCTTTTCGGAGCCGATAAAAACAGAACACAATTGCTCAGGAATATATTTCTTATGTTCACAGACGAAGGAGACAGTAATGCCGTATCTTTATCATTCTCAGAATTATTCCTGGATTGTTCGAACTGAAGTGGTTGATGAGGATCCGCAGTTCGCTGCAAATAACGGAGAACGTTCGGGATTTCTGATATATAGATCTGACAAGAAAATAATATTGTAAATATGGCTTTTACAAAAATTGAGGTAGGAGGGAATTTTAATCTGACGTATTCTCAACTGCATGCTGAATGCTCTGAAACAGAGAAGAGGATATCTGGCATATTCAAAGAATGGAAATATTATACACTTACGTCATCGGGCCGTGAGGCACTTTTATTATTGTTGGAAAACTGGCAACCTGAAAATAAGACAGTTTTATTGCCTGAATATCTTTGTTATACGGAAATAGAACCATTTAAGAAGAAGGGGTATAAAATAATATTTTATCGAATAAACAATGATCTTACTCCTGCAATGGCATCAGTAGAGTCCGTAGTGAATGAAAATCCAGGAGCTTTTTTATACGTGCAATCTTATTTCGGAAAAGATACGCTAAAATTCATAAGAGCAGAGTTTAAAAAATACAGGAAAGAATATAGAATAAGTATAATAGAAGATAGAACGCAGATTTGGTTGAGTAGTACGCCGTTGGATGGTGCTGATTTTTATGTGACGAGTCTGCGTAAATGGCTGGAGTTACCAGATGGAGGATTGCTGTCCAGCCAGATGCACAACGTTTCTTCTTTTGAAAAGAATGTAGAGGAGAAAAAATTGTCCGAATTGTTCTCAAGGGCGTCATTGTTGAAAGAGCAATTTTACCATACGGAAGAGGAATCTTTAAAAACAACATTCAGGCATCTGTATTATCAGATGAATGATGTTTTTACCGCATCAGACAAACCTCACGAAATAGGTTCTTTAAGTAGGAAAATATTGGCAATGACTGATTTGGAGGATATAAGTTCGAAGAGAAGAAAGAACTATGCGATTCTTGCGGAAGGATTGAAAGAAATCACATGTGCGGTATCTGTTCTCGCAGATTTAGACAAAGGTGAAGTACCGTTGTATTATCCTATTTATGTAAAAGGCAGGGCGGATTTCCAACATTATATGTGCTCGAATCGAGTATACTGTCCGATTATATGGCCTCGTCCCGCAGATGTGGATGAATGGTTATGTCATTGTCCTAATAATATATACGACAACATACTTTGCATTCCTTGTGATCAGAGATACAATAAAGACGATATGATTACAATAATTTCATTAATAAGACGATATGGAATATAAATCTGTATATTTCCGGGCAATGGAGCCGGAAGACGCTGTTTTGATATACAAGTGGAAAAATGACCATGAAATGATGAAAGATGCACTTGGTATGCCTCGTCCGGTATCTTTGGATGAATGTCGAGAATGGGTTGCCAAATGTGCAAAGCATGATCCGTTTAATTATTGGTTTGCAATATGTCTAAATGATGGATCTGATAGGATGATAGGATATACAGGGGTAAATAATATTCATTTTGTGAATAGTTCAGCAACATGTAATGCTATAGTTATAGGGGAGAAGGACTGTCGCGATGGTATCAGTTGGTTGGAAGTGAATTTATTTATCAGAGAATTTGTATTTGAAAGATTAAATCTCAATCGTTTTTACGGTAGTTTTAGTAAAACTCAAAATACAACATATTTAGGAAGTCAATTATTTTATGCAAAAATAGAAGGGATTGCAAGGCAAGCTATTTGGCATGAAGGTCAATATCATGATGTCTTTATGGGGGCCTTGTTGAAAGAAGAGTATTTTTTACATAAGAATAAAGGAGATTACAGCATCCCATCTTTAATAAAAAGATGGAAGATGCTAATGCGCAAAACTAATGAATAAAGTATTTATATTTATATCAATCGCCTTTTTTTACTTAGTATTAAGTCTGTATATTCTGAATCATTATCTGATAAGTTGGATTCAATATGTCAGAGTTTGGATGTGAATGCTTTGAATGCGATTGTAGTAAAAGATACATCAATAATTTTCAATTATGTATATGGGAAAGGTGTTTATTGTGAAAATAATAAAGTAATATATCGCAACTTAAAATGTAACGATTTATGGAGGATTGCATCTGTGTCAAAAAACATCATCGCTTCAGCGATACTGATTTTGAGAGACAGAGGTCAATTGGATTTAGATGCGGATATAAATAAATACCTTTCAGAAAATATAATAAATCCGAAGTATTCAGATGTCCCTATTACTGTAAAAATGTTATTGTGTCATAAGTCAAGTATCGCTAAAGGACAGTATGTGTTGGAATCATATAAAGGGATAGAATTCAATTCTTCAAAACCAGGGACAAAGTATGAATATAGCAATGTTAACTATTTATTATTAGCAATTATAATAGAGAGCGTCACCAATGAAAGATTTGATGAATTTATTCAAAAAAATATATTTGAACCGATAGGTGTCGTAGGGTATTTTAATCCATTTTCATGTGATAGTTCTAGATTGGTGTATGGGAAATGGTTTGATAAAAAGAGTGATAAATTGTCTTTTTGCGATACGTATAAATGGTATAGCAAGAAAGAAATTGAAAATTATCAACTGATGAAGAGTACGATGTTTCAGGATCCTGCAGGAGGGTGTATTATATCTTCGTTAGATCTTGCGAAATATGTAATGATGCATGCAAACAATGGACTATATAAAGATACACAGATTCTGTCTGTTCAAGCTGAGAAACTAATGCGTCATGCAGGGATTGATAATGGCAAGTATGCCTTAGGAACGATAAATTACTCGTCATTGATAAATGGGGAAACATTGTATGGCCATACAGGATACTCGTTAGGAATATTTTCATGTATAATGTATAATCCTGATAAGAATTATGGTTTTATAATCTTATGTGATGGTGCTAAGATTGCATATCCAATAGCATACGATCTTATGCATGCTCCGTTGATAAGATTATTATATGAATCACAAATTTTGGAATAAGTGAGTCTCTCAATACCGATAAATGCAACGAGATGTTCTCGTGTGCTGTACTATATAGCCGTATTGGTTATGATGTGCTCCTCTATGCGGCTGTATTTCACATGGTTTATACCGCAAACAATAGAGTTGCTATTATACCTTTTTGCTGGTTTATTCTATATAACATTTTGTACATTGCATATAAGTAAAGACAGGGTAATAGCGGCTGCAATAATTATACTTGTATTTATATATGAGGGATTGACAATTTATGAAGTATCTATACTCGCGTGGTTACAACTTATCTTAAGAATTTTTTTAGCGGTATGCCTAATTTTGTCACCAATAGAGGTCATGTCCAAAATATTGAAACTGATAATTAAATTTGTCGCTTCAATTATTTTATTATCACTGTTTTTTTGGTGTCTGTTTTTATTAGGTGTTTCACTTCCTCATTATAGTACAGTAACGGGTAATTATTATGAGCATACAGTATACTACTTTTTTTTATTGAATGGTGATGAAAGCCAATTAATATATCGGTTTGCAGGAATGTTTCTTGAACCAGGACACGTTGGATCAACTTCTTGTTTTTTGCTTTTTTTAAATGGAATGACTCCTCGGAAATGGGAAAACATTGTATTTTATTTGGCAATTTTACTATCACTTTCGCTTGCTGCGTATGGGCTATTAGTAGGGTGTATTGGACTATATATTATTTTTAAGTATCGGGGAGGGATATTAAAAGTGTTTTTCTTTTCATTATTTCTGTTTCTCTTGGCAATAATTTTTACTAATTATAATGGAGGTGATAATCCTATTAATGAAAAGATTTTGTTGAGACTCGTGTTTGAAAATGGAGAAATGTCAGGAAGTAATCGAACGACATCTCTTTTCGATATGCAGTATGATAGATATATTAGAACTTCTGAGGCCATTTGGGGTAAAGGGCGTAGTGCATTGGAGTCTAATACATCTACGAATATTGTTAATGGTTGTGCATCTTGGAAAAGATACCTCTTTTTAAGAGGTTATATTGGTTTTTTCTTGATATTGATATTTCTTGTTTACTATTGCTACTGTAATCGGACTAAGCAAGGTATATCATTCTTTATTATATATCTGGTATGCAATTCTATAAGAGATTATCCTATTGATGAAATGTGGCTGTATTTATTTATTTTATCAATGCCACTTTATAAATACAGAATGTTGGAATAATGTACAAGAAATTATGGGAGGAATATTACATGTTGCATATAATGCTCATTTACAGCAGCATGCGTTTGAGGTATTTGAAAAATATTATCCAGGAAAGAATATTATGGTAATGCTGCCTCCGGAAAAAGGAGATGTTGTAAAAATAAAGTTAACAGATAGATCTAAGATAATTGATTACAGGAAAGAAAATACCTACGGAGATATCCTTGATTGGTGTAAAAGTTTTGGAGTGGATAAAATCATGCTGCATTCACTGACATACGGTAAAGTGAAGCTTGTAGAATATTTAAAGCAATATATAGAATGTAAAGTCTATTGGCTGTTTTGGGGTTATGATTTATATGAAGCTTTAGGTGAGGATTTTGGAGTGTCTCTGGTTGATGAAAAGTTCAACCCATTTAGATTGCATACATATTATTATCCAAATAAAATCAAAGGATATATATTGCATTTGAAGTATGGAAAAACCAAAAGTGATGTAATAAAGAGAGGAAGTGAAGTCGTAGATTACTTCTGCTTTTGGAATAAATATGATTATGACCTATATGTGAAATACTTTGGGGATAAAGTAAAATATAAGTTTTTTGGTTACATATGCAATGAGAAGAAAGATGCGAAAGATTCAGATAGTGCATATGTATTCCCGCGTAAAAGCAGATCAATTATCTTGAATCATCAGGCTTCCAGAACAGGAAATCATATTACGGTAATGCGTAAAATAAAGAAAATAGATTCCAAAGGTATTTATTCTGTGTATGTTCCATTAAGTTACGGAGATTCTCATATTAGACGTTATTGTATGAGAATAGGGAGAAAATTGTTTGGAGAGAAGTTCGTGCCAATAACAGAATATTTATCGCTGCAAGAATATTATAAGATTATAGATGTACCGGAAACTGCAATTTTTGGACAAAAACGTCAGGAGGCGACAGGAAATATAGGTCATCTTCTAACTGTTGGAACGAAAGTGTTTCTTAGGCAAGATAATCCCTTGTTTAAATATTACAAGGATAAAGGTTATTATATATTTTCCTTTGAGCAGGATTTAAAGACTTTAGAAGATTTAAATGGATTGTCAGAAGAACAGATGATTCATAATAGGCAAGTATGGAGCACTTCTAAAACTTATTATGATGATTTTATGATAAACTTTTTTGAAGAATGAAAAAATGAAGCAATTGGTAATAATTGGTGCAGGAGGGATGGGAAGGACTTTCTTGAGTTGGATTAAGGAAAGTAAGGGATATGGAACCGAATTTGAAATAAAAGGATTTATAGACGATAATATTAAAGCATTGGAGTCATTTGATGATTATCCTCCAATTATCGGAATGATAACAGGATATGACCCTGGTGAAGATGATGTATTTATTTGTGCTGTCGGAGGAAAAAGCAGAATAGAATGTATTGATAAAATATTAATGAAACATGGGAAATTTATAAATATTATTCATAATACAGCAAGGATAGATTCCCATGCAAGAATAGGTATAGGAAATACTATTGGGCCATATGTGTCAATAGGAGCTGACGCTAAAGTAGGAGATTTCAATCTTATACAAAACTTTGCCATTATTGGTCATGATGTTGTTATTGGAAATGGGAATAGGTTGGACACAAGAGTATTGTGCGTTGCTAATGTAATTATTGGAAATGGAGCTACTGTTCATTCGTCTTCAGTGATAGGGTACGGAGTAACGGTCGAAGACAATTCAACTGTGGGAGCTTGTAGCTTTGTCATAAGACGGGTTAAAAGTGGAACGACTGTATTTGGAAATCCGGCAAAAAAAATATAGGGATGATAGAGAGCGTTTTGTTTAATAAAAATATTATGATTACCGGAGCATCTTCTGGCATTGGTAAGGGGATTGCTACGATGTGTGATTCAGAGGCAGGCCGAATTATTCTTACCGGTAGGAGTGTTGAGAGGCTTAACCTCACATTATCACAAATGAAAGGAGAAGGCAATGTATGCATACCGTGTGATTTGACAAAAAAGAAGAACTTGTTGCACTAGTAGAGCAATTGCCTAAGTTGGATGGATTAGTGTTATGCGCAGGGCAAACGCATACATCTCCTGCAAAATTTAATAATGAAATAGCGGTATGGCAGTTATTCGAAACGAATATATTATCGTCAATGCATTTGATTCGGCTTTTGTTGCAAAAAAAGAAATTTAATAATGGAGCCTCGATTGTATTTATTTCCTCGTTGGCATCAATAAAGCCGTATGTGGGAAATTCATTGTATTCAGCGACAAAAGGAGCTGTCAATTCTTTTTCGAAAGTGCTTGCCTTGGAGTTGGCACCCAAAAAGATAAGAGTGAATTGTATACTTCCGGGTATTATTAGAACAAAAGAAGTCAGTGTTTTTACAGAAGATGAAATGAGGCAGCAGGAAGAAAAGATCCCATTGGGATTCGGAAAGGTGGTAGATATTGCAAATGCGTGTGTGTACTTGCTTTCGGATTATGCAAATTGGATAACGGGGACAGAAATTGTTATTGATGGCGGGCAATCACTTAGTTAAAAAAAGTTTATTATGAAATGTTTAATTGAGAATGTCAGAATTGCAGGTATTGCAACTTGTCTTCCTGATAAGGTTTTTGAAATGAACTCAATGGTAGACAAGTATAGTGCTAAAGAAGTAGCGAATACTATTAAGACAACAGGTGTGGTAAGGGTTCATATAGCGGATGTTAAGGAAACAACGTCGGACTTGTGTTTTAAGGCGGCAGAAAACCTAATAAAAAAAGACGGTATAGACAAGGCGGAAATAGGCGGATTGGTATTTGTCACACAAACATTTGATTATCTGTATCCTGCAACATCCGTAGTATTGCAAGATAGGTTAGGGCTGTCTAAAGATACGATTTGTTTCGATATATCTTATGGTTGTTCAGGTTATATATATGGACTGTTTCAAGCGGCATCATTAGTGAATACTGGAGTGACAGATAATGTGCTTCTGTTGGCAGGGGATACTAATTCTAAAGTATTGGACCCCAATAATTTTGGTGCTAGAATGGTCTTTGGTGATGCAGGTTCTGCTACATTGGTTTCTAAATCAAAAGGAGGTGTTATGGGGTTTCATCTTTGCTCAGATGGGTCTAGGGCTAATACGGTAATTAATCAAAATGGAGGATTTAGAAATTGGCCAGAAAACACCAATAGTCTGGATTATAGTAAGAATGCAAATAAAGGAGATGATGTATTTTCATTTATAATATCATCTGGTACGAGTAGTATTAAGATTATGTTGGAATATATGGGATGGGATAAAGATGATGTGGATTTTTATGGGTTACACCAGGCTACAAAATTTACCTTGGAATTCATGAAGAGAAAACTCAAATTGAATAATGAGAAGGCTCCATTTGATATTATGAATTATGGCAATACAGGGCCGACTACAATCCCGTTAGTATTGACGGATTATTCTCATAAAGAAAGAGGAGTTGATACAAGAAGTTGGAAAAAAGTGATATTGGCAGCGTATGGAGTAGGTCTATCATGGGGAAGTGTGTCATGTGATTTGTCACAAACTAGTATTATCAAACCTATTAATCAAGATTTAAGATGATGAAAGCATTTATTTTCCCCGGTCAAGGATGTCAGCATGAAGGAATGGGGAAAGAACTTTATAATAATTTCTCTAAAGCAAAAGAAATATTCGAACGAGCCAATGATGTATTAGGAAGGAGGATAACAGATGTGATGTTTAATGGAACAGAGGCAGAGTTGATGGAAACTCACAATACACAGCCGGCGGTGTTTATATATGAGGTGGCATTGGCAATGAGTCAGGATAGGCTGTCTCCAGATATTGTTGCCGGACATTCATTAGGAGAGTTTGCAGCACTTGTAATCAATGGCTGTCTTACATTTGAAGACGGTTTGAATCTAGTTTTAAATAGGGCCATTATTGCGCAAAAGGTATGTGAGAAATCTAAAACAGCAATGGGGGCGATTATTGGATTGTCTGATGATTATATTTCTAAACGAATTAAAGAAATGTGGGACGAGACAGGAGAGCCAATTTATTTTGCCAATTATAACGGTCCCGGTCAAGTTGTGATATCCGGGTCTCGCAAAGGAATAAAGTTGGCTTGTAAGAATTTTTTAAAGGAAGGAGCAAAAAGAGCTGTTCCATTGATGATTGGAGGTAGTTTTCATACGCCATACATGCAGGAAGCTGAAATTGAATTAGGTAAAATAATAGAACAGACAGATTTTCAAAGACCACAAATGCCCATTGTTCAATGCGTTGATGCGGAAATGCATACAGATCCAAAGATAATAAAAGAGAACTTGAAGAAGCATATTACGCATCCGGTGTTATGGACAGCAATGGTACATAATCTTGTCAATAAAGGGGTTAAAGAATTTTACGAAGTTGGACCAGATGAAACTCTTCAGAAAATAGTACATAGAATGTATCCAGATAAGTATGTCGATTCTCTGTGGTCTATACCAGAATACATAAATTACAAACCTATAAATTTAGTATGATTATGAATTTAAATGAATTTGTGAAGAAATTTGCAGCGGAATTTGAAGAAACTCCAGTTGAAGTATTTAATCCTAGTACCGAATATCGTAGTTTGGACGAATGGGGATCTCTGACGGCATTGTCTATTATATCTATGATAGACGAGGAATTTGATATATTACTTACTGGTGCTGATTTAAGGTCAGTATCAACAATAGAAGCATTATATGAACTGATACAATCAAAAAAATAAAAAAATGGAACTGGAAAAATTTGTAAGAAATTTTGCAGAACAGTTTGAGGATACTGAACTTGAAGTATTCAAATCGGGTACTGCATTCAAAGACCTTGATGAGTGGTCCTCACTTATGGCATTGTCAATTATCGCCATGGTCGATGAGGAGTACGGTATTGTCCTTAAGGGTGAGGATATAAGGAATGCCAATACGATAGAGGATTTGTTCAAAATCGTGGAAAGTAAAAAATAATGCATAATAATCCATTTACTCTTGTCGACAGGACTATACTTGTAACCGGAGCGTCATCTGGAATAGGTCGGGCGACAGCAATTGCTTGCTCCAATATGGGGGCGAGGGTTATTCTTTCCGGCAGGAATGAAGATGCTCTTGCTGAGACGCTGGCTCAGATGGAGGATTCTGTCTCTGATGCTGGGCATGTAATATGTCCTGTCGACCTGACGGAGGATGGAGCGATGGAAAATTTGGCGGAGGCTTGTCCTGATTTAAATGGTTTTGTCTGTAACGCCGGGGTCGGAGGCCTCATGCCTGTGCAGAACATAACTAAGAAGGAGGTGGAGCGTGTCACGAATCTTGATCTTTTTGTTCCGATACTTCTTCTCAGACAGCTTCTGCGCAAGAAGAAACTTGTCAGGAATGCCTCCGTTGTATTTACGTCATCTGCTGCGGGAATCTATCGTGTATCCCCTGGTAATGCGGTTTATGCCGCATCAAAGTCTGGGCTGGATGCCTATATGCGGACAGCAGCACTGGAACTTGCTCCTAAAGGCATACGAGTGAACAGTGTGAACCCGGGAATGGTAGAGACCGGTTTCATCAATGGCGGAATGTTTACGCCTGAGCAGAAAGAGGCTGAGATGAGGAATTATCCGTTAGGACGTTTCGCAAAGCCGGAAGAGGTCGCGTTGGGGATAGTGTTTTTGCTGTCTGATGCCGCATCCTTCACAACAGGAACCGCTCTTAAAATAGATGGTGGAATGACATTGAAATAGTGTATGAACAGATTACTGGAAAATAAAGTATGCCTTGTCACCGGTGCCGGCCGCGGCATAGGCCGCGCTATAGCAGAGCGTTTCGCTTCGGACGGGGCCGTGGTGTATGTCAACGACCTGACACCCGGGGACATGGAGAATTGGGCGGCTGAGTGTGCATCCCGGAACAGTACTAAAGTAGTCCCTATATGTTTTGACGTGACGGACAACTCAGCCTTGAAAAACGGTTTGATGTCCGTCTACAAGGCCGAGGGGCGGATAGACTGTGTGGTCAACAACGCGGCCATCATATCCAACAGGAAACTCGGCATGATTGCCAAGTCCGACATGGAGCGGATGTTCTCGGTCAACGTCCTCGCAGTGATAGACATGATACAGACTGCGTCCCGCCTGATGGCCCGGAGTGGTGGAGGTTGCTTCGTGAACATCGCGTCCATCACTGGCGTTGTCGGCTCACCAGGCCAGGTGGCCTATTCCGCTACCAAAGGGGCGGTCATATCCCTGACCAAGTCTGCGGCCAAGGAGCTTGCTCCCCAGCATATAAGGGTTAATGCTGTCGCTCCCGGCATCGTACGGACAGAGCGTTTCGACGAGCTTTACCTGAGTGACGGCAGCAAGATTGACTCCCGCATCGAGAAGATAGCCCTTGGCCGTCTTGGCACACCGGAGGATGTGGCGGATGCCTGCTCCTTCCTGGCTTCTGACCGGGCCTCGTATATCTCAGGGCAGATTCTCGGAGTGGACGGCTGCGCCACGATTTAATCAGCTGGACAGCAGAAAGTTTTTACGAAAGTGTTTTTTTACTCTATAGATTAATGCTTACCTTTGCGCAGGAACTCAAAAGACTGGTGATATGGGAACGAGAAAGAGACATTATGAGGAAGACTGGCCGTTCGGCCGTCCGGTGGTGCTGCGCGGAGAGGATGCAGTGCGGTTTATGAAGGAGATAAGTGATCCGAAGCCGGCTTCGGAGGAGGAGGTACGCCGTTGCCGTGAGGCCTATGAATGGGCCAAGTCAATAGCGACATTCCCGTTGCCTTAATGGTATAATTCAAAACTTGACATACCATGATGGGACGGTTGAGGCGTATAGAGGAAATTTCAGAGATAGGGGAGTTTGATTGCGGTGATGCGGCATTGAATGCTTTCCTTAAGGTAGATGCATGCCATTTCAAGTCCGAGATGATAGCAAACACATTTGTCCTTCAGGAAGATGAAAAGATAGTGGCATATTTCAGCTTGTTTAATGATATCGTATCGCGTGATACTGCTGACAGGAACCTGTGGAGAAAAGTCTGGGGATTGTTCCCGCATGCGAAGCATTTCAGCAGTTATCCGGCGGTCAAGATTGGTCGTCTTGCCGTCTCTAGGGCAATGAGAAGCAGCGGCGTAGGCAGCAGGCTGATAAATCTGATCAAACAGATGGCGATATTAAATCAGCCGATGTCCGCAGTACGTTTCCTGACCGTAGATGTATATATGCAGGCGGTACCCTTTTATGAACGCAATGGTTTCAAACCCCTCAAGAATGAGGCGGAAAGAGGGACTCTTCCGATGTACTATGACCTAAAGCAGCTCGATTTGTCCGAGCAGTGTAATCAGTTAAAATAACCGAATGTTTTTAAATCTCGACCAAAAACCGCCGCAGTCATTGGCTGCGGTGGATGACAGCCGTATGTCTGTGACGTACGGCGATATAGTCTCTTTCGCAGGGGCGTTCATGGAAGTGCTGCCTGAGCGCACCCTTGTATTCATCATGGCGACCAATACGGTGGGCTCCCTTCTGGGATACACCTCCTGCCTGTCGAACGGAATTGTCCCTCTAATACTCAGCGCCCATACGGAGAAAGGACTGTATGAGAGCCTGCGCGACCTCTACCGCCCGGAGTACCTGTGGATACCCTCGGAGATGGAGGCGGACTTCGGCTACGACAGCATATATTCATCCTATGGCTACAGCCTTGTGCGCACCGGCCTTACCCCTCCCGATATGTACTCGGACCTGGCCCTTTTGCTGCCTACCTCCGGCTCCACAGGCAGTCCCAAACTGGTTCGCCACAGTTACCGCAACATCGAGGCCAATGCGGAGAATGTTTCCCGGATGTTCAGCATTACGCCGGATTTCCGGGCCATGTGCATTCTGCCGATGCACTACACCATGGGGCTCTCAGTGATAGCCAGCCATCTGTACAGCGGAGCGACCCTCCTGCTGTGCGGCAAGTCAATGCTGGACAAGGGGTTCTGGAGTATGCTCAGGGAGGAGCGTGCGACTATCCTCACCGGCGTGCCGTACAGTTTTGAGATACTGTCCAAGATGCGTTTCTTCCGCATGGACCTGCCGGACCTCGGGATTATTACCCAGGGCGGTGGGAGGATGAGCGACGAGCTGTTCCGCTCCTGCGCTGAGTATGCGGACAGGACGGGGAAGCGGTTCATTGCCACTTACGGTCAGACCGAGGGTACCGCCCGCATGGCATACCTGCCCCCTGAGCTGGCCCTGACGAAGACCGGCAGCATCGGTATTGCGGAGCCAGGCGGGCAGCTTTCCATAGTGGACGACAGCGGCTCGGAGACCTTCGACGGTGAGGCGACGGGAGAGATGGTCTACCGAGGTGAGAATGTCACTCTGGGTTACGCTACCTGTCCCGAGGACCTGATGAGAGGGGACGAGAACCACGGAGTCCTGCATACGGGCGACATAGCCCGCAGGGACGCGGAGGGCTGCTACTACATCATCGGCCGGATGAAGCGGTTCCTGAAGATATTCGGCTTGCGTATAGGTCTGGATGAGGTGGAGCATATCGTCAAATCGGCCTTCGACACAGACTGCCTGTGCAGCGGCACCGATGACATGCTTACGGTGCGCATAACCAATCCGGACATAAGGGACAAGGTCCTGGAGCTTATAGTGGAGAAGACCAGGCTGTTCCATAAGAATGTGGAGGTCGTATGCGTGGACAGGATAGAGCGCAACGAGGCCGGTAAGGCTATACTAAACAGATAACAATCAATCGAAAAAGGAATAAAGGAGAAAAAATCATGAGCAATTTAGAGAAGTACAACGGAGTGTTCCGTGACGTGTTTATGGTGGAGGACGCGGTCCTCAATGACGCATTTGACAACAAGTCGGTGGACGGCTGGGACTCGGTCAAGCAGCTGGCTCTGACCACCGCACTTGAGGACACCTTCGACATCATGCTGGATGCGGAGGACATTCTGGAGCTCACGTCCTATGCCAAGGGCAAGGAAATACTGAAGAAATACGAGGTTGAGTTATAGATATGGCACGCTGGTGTATCAAGAACGTGGCTTTGCGCGGAGTGTCCGGAACAGTGCCGGACAACAAGGTAGACAGCCATGATTTTGACTTCTTCACTCATGAGGAGGCGGAGACATTCATCAATACGGTAGGAATCAGGGAGCGTTACGTGGCCACGGATGACATCTGTGCCTCAGACCTGTGCTATGATGCTGCCGTCCGCCTTATGGATGCCCTCGGTTGGGAACGGGAGGGCATAGATGTACTGATATTCGAGTCAGTTACCGGTGACTATCGGACTCCTCCTACGGCAGGAATACTTCAGGATCGTCTTGGACTTCCGTCATCCACATTTGTACTGGACGTACCCATGGGGTGCTGCGGCTGCATGTATGCGGTAAACGTTGCCGGCAACCTGCTGCAGTCAGGCTCAGTGAGGCGGGCCCTCCTGTTGATAGGAGACACCGCTACTCGGATGGGTTCTGCTGTGGACAAGAGTCGTGCGCCGTTGTTCGGAGACTGCGGTACAGCCATGGCTCTTGAATACGATGAGTCCGCTGAAGACATCATCATAGAGTTCAATACCCTCGGTTCCGGCTGGCAGGCCCTTATGACGCCCCATGGAGGTTTCCGTCATCCGATAACTCTTGATTCCTTCAAGTATGAGGATTTCGGCAACGGGATAATCCGTGCGCCAAAGGATACACTGATCAACGGCATGGACGTGTTCGCGTTCGCCATATCCAAACCTCCAGTAAGTGTGAGGAAGTTCATGGAGGATTACGGTAAAGATCCGGAGAAGGATGTGGATTATTTCCTCATTCACCAAGCCAATAAGCTGATAGTGGACAGAATCGTCAAGAAGCTTAAACTCAATCCGGAGAAAGTTCCCTACAACCTCCAGCGTTTCGGCAATCTTGGCGGGGCCTCCATCCCTATGCTGATGGTCACTGAGATAGCGGATGCCCTTCGCAATGGCAGACACTCCCTTCTCTGCTCCGCTTTCGGGCTGGGACTGACTTGGGGCACGATGTGGTTGAAGACAGACTCTATAAATGTTTGTAATCTTAATCTTGTGAAGTGATGGGTGATATTCGGAATTTCAAGGGTATAAGGCGTGCCGTCCTAAATTTTGATTATTATTGGGTGTTAGGTAAATTTCTGTGTTATAAGGTTTTACGAGTAGGGAGGGTATTTCTCCTTTTATCCTTATCATCAAGTTCAGGGAGTATTGCAAAGGGACCTCGTTTTACCCGGAATGTGAAAGGAAGTCTGTGTTCAGAGTATTTATTGACCAACTAGGGTGGATATTCAGAAAAGGGGAGTTGAATAATTTCTATTACATGCTTGGCATGGACAGAAAAGATACCGGTAATATCTATCGGTATGTTGGTGAGATAACATGGACTAATGCCCGAAGAAAGAAAAATGAGGTCAGGAAGCAGTGGAAGTTTTTTAACGCTTCATCACTTTTGTTGGATAAAATGTATTTTGGGGCATTACTATAGACGCTTGGATATAAGACACCTCATATCAGGTATTTTATCAATGACGGTAGAGTCAGGAATCTTGATACAAAAGAGGAAGAGGATTTTCATTCCATTTTTTCTGAGCCGGACGTTGAATATTTCTTTAAAAGAACGGCAGGTGGAGGAGGAAAGGATGTGGATAATTTTGTTGTCAGACTTCATGACGGGGAATTGTATTTATTGAACAAGATTACTACGGAAGCAGCTGTAAATGATGTTGTGGCAAAGGGACGATGGATCGTACAGGAAAAACTTGCATGCCAGCATCCAGATATGGCGAGATTCCATGAGGCTTCCATAAATACTGTCCGACTGGTGACCGTATGTGACAATGGCTCTGTGCATCCTATTGCTGCTTTGGCCAGGTTCGGTCAGGGTGGCCGGATGAAAGATAATGGATTCAGTGGAGGAATAATAGTTCCGATAGATATTTCAACAGGGAACTTTTCGGAGTATGGTCTTATGCCTGTACAGAAAAAGAAAGTGTCAGCACATCCTGACAGTGGAGTTCCTTTTAAAGGGAGCAGACCTCCTTTATGGGAGTTGGCGGTATCGAAGGCAGTTGATTTACACAAGCAATTTTATAATATCCATTCAATCGGCTGGGATATAGCGTTCCTTGAGGATGATGTCTGTTTTATTGAGGGAAATGATAATTGGCATGTTGTGGATATCCAATTAAATGAGCCTGGTAAGGAGTTGTTTAAAAAGTATTTCAAATAACCAATGATGAATAAAAGAATGCGTAAGATTGTAGAGGAGGGTGGGTATACGTTATGGGAGTATAGGCCTTCCTTGTTAAAGCCTTTGTATGGAAATATCGATCCTCCTTCATTAATCCGAAGAATAAGGCTGATGCAAGAGTATCTGTCGAAAGGCAGGTATAAAGTATATTATTTGGAGGTAGGTGACCAACTTGTAGGATATAATGTATTTGCTCCGGGAGGCAGGCGATTGAAGTGTTCAACAGATAGGGATTTGGTGGATGGACCGTCTTTTATTTTGCCAGAACATAGGGGGCATGGATATGTGACAATATTGAAGAAATTGGTTCTGAAATATTGTTGCAGTGGATATGAAAATGTTTATGGCTGGATAAGTAAAAATAATATAGCATCAATAAAAGCATGTGCCAAAGCTGGTTTTGATGTGAGTTACGGAGAACTTAAAGTTGTTGGAAAGATGAGGAGGCTTCAGCAGACAGCGAAAGGTGAAGGCACAAATGTTATTATACGGTACAAATTGGAATCATAAGTTTGTGATGTCAATAGTTACTGGTGTGTCAGTACTTGTTTTAGGCGGAGGTCTGCAAGGATTATCTGTATCTTATTCCCTGTATAAGACAGGTAATAGGGTGTTGGTATATTCCCAAGAATCTGAGTTTGATCATTGTCGCTTTGTTTTTAAGAGGGTTCATTTTCCTCTGACTGTTGCTAATGTGGCTTGCGGTATTGTCGAAAACGGAATATCAGTGGTGATACCTATGGGGGATAAGTTGGCGGAATGGTTGAGCATTAATAAAAAAGAACTTTCAGAAAGGACTGGAGCCGTGTGTGCCGTACCGGATTATGAGGTCTTTAAGTCTGCGAGCAGTAAGTCAGATTTGATAAGTATTTGTCAGACTAATGGAATATCGGTTCCCAGGACATCCAAAATCGATTTATGTAGTGCGGAAGAAGTATGCCGGTATGTAGGCTTTCCTGCTTTGATAAAGCCTGACCATTCAGTAGGAGCCAGAGGAATAACGCAGGTCGGCAGTCTGGAAGACCTTCTGGCGAAATTACCTGGGATAATAGATTCTTATGGCTCATGTTCCCTGCAGGAATTTATAGACAATCCCGACTTCTACTTTAATGCGATGCTGTATCGCTATGGTGACGGCAGTTATGCGCCAAGTGTTATCATCAAGATTTTGAGATTTTATCCACTTTCAGGAGGCAGCAGTTCCATGTGTGTGACAGTAGAGGATGAACGGTTGGAGTCTTTATGTAAGAGAGTATTGGATGTCCTGGATTGGCATGGATTCGCTGATTTCGATGTCCTGTATGATAAAAAAGACGGTCAGTACAAGATTATAGAGATAAATCCACGTGTGCCTGCAAGTTTGAGAGCCGCAGATGCTGCCGGGATAAATTTCCCTCAGATTATTCTCTGTGATTCTCTTGGAATGCGCTGCCCGGATATGGAATGCCGGCAAGGTATATACCTGCGCTATATGGGTTTGGATATACTTTGGTTTTTAAAGTCGCGTAAGAGGTTCTCTTGTACTCCAAGTTGGTTTAAATTTTCAGGTAAGAATCTTTATTATCAGGACTTATACAAAGAAGACAAGAAGTTGTCAGCATTTACAATGTATGAGGGAATAAAAAAAATATTCAAGAGGAGGTAGCGATGAATATACTTACATTCGACATTGAGGACTGGTGGGTTTACGAGAAGGCCGGACTGGGAGACAAGGCTCAGTGGCGCAAACGTCTTGACGGTTATTTGGACAGTATTCTGGAACTTCTTGACAATCGTGGATTCAAGGCTACTTTTTTTGTGTTGGGTAAAATGGTAGAGTGTGCTCCGGATGTGGTCTTGAAAATAGACCGTGCAGGACATCATATCGGTTCACATTCGTACAGTCATACATTTCTGCGCAATTTTGATTATGCCCAGGCGGAAGAGGATACCAGGAAAGGTATAGATGCCGTAGAGCAGTTGATAGGCAAGAAAGTTACGGCCTATCGTGCTCCGGCTTTCTCCATAACACCGGAAAATAAGTATATGTTCGAGATTCTGCATAAATGTGGGATTGAGACAGATGCCTCGATATTCCCTGCTGGCAGGGCTTTTGGCGGTTTTGCGGATTTCAAATCAGACAAGCCGGTAATTATAGATTACAATGGTATAAAAATAAAGGAATTCCCGATTCCGATGACAGAAGTGATGGGTAAGCGGATTGCATATTCCGGTGGAGGCTATTTCAGGCTTTTCCCGTACAGCAGGATAAAATCCATCATAAGTTACAGTGATTATGTCATGACCTATTTCCATATTAAGGATATGGATGCAGGTCAAGTACGTCGTTACAGAGGTTTGGAGAATGAGTCTGCACCGGTCCGTTATTTTAAAAATTATTACGGTCTTAAAAAAGCTTTTCCCAAATTTAAAAAAATTGTTAATCAATTTGATTTTATTTCATTGGATCAGGCAGTTGGATTAATTGATTGGGATAAAGCTGAATATAAAATTTGATAAATAATAATATGTACCGTCATTTTTTTAAACGCCTTTTCGATTTCTGCATCACCTTCTGCGCCCTGCTGGTGCTGTCCCCGTTCATGTTGGTGTTCATTATTGTCCTGCATTTTGCGAACAAGGGGGCCGGAGTGTTCTTCACTCAGGACCGTCCCGGGAAGGGTGGCAGGATATTCAAGGCCGTGAAGTTCAAGACGATGACTGACGAGCGGGATGCGGAGGGCAAACTGCTGCCAGACGCGGAGAGGATAACGCGTATCGGCCGGGTGTTCCGCTCACTGTCGTTGGATGAGCTTCCGCAGCTGTGGAACGTGCTGAAGGGGGATATGGCACTGGTGGGGCCGAGGCCGCTGCTGCCTAAGTATCTGCCTCTTTATTCGAAGGAGCAGTACCGTCGTCATGAGGTCCGTCCGGGGATTACGGGCTGGGCTCAGGTTAACGGTCGCAACAGCATATCGTGGACCAAAAAGTTCGAGCTGGATGTGTGGTATGTGGACCATCTGACGATGTGGCTGGACATCAGGATTCTGCTGCTGACTGTGAAGAAGGTGTTCGCGCGGGAGGATATCTCATTTGCTGGTGAGGCGACGATGCATCCGTTTGATGGTACAAACTGATAATGTCAGGATATTGAAAAACTGGCATTTATAAAGAATTAAAACATAATTTTATGGGAAAGAGAATCTACCTCTGCCTGGCTCACATGAGCGGTGCGGAGCAGGGCTTCATACAGGAGGCCTTCGATACGAACTGGGTGGTGCCTCTGGGACCGAATGTGAACGGTTTTGAGGACGACCTGAAGAGGTTTGTCGGACAGGACAGGGAGGTGGTGGCCCTGTCTTCCGGTACGTCAGCTGTTCATCTGGCTCTGATCGCCTGCGGGGTGAGGCCGGGGGATGAGGTGATGGTGCAGAGCTTCACGTTCTGCGCGTCGTCGCATCCGGTGACTTATCTCGGGGCGAGGCCGGTATTCGTGGACAGCGAGAAGGAATCGTGGAACATGGACCCGGACCTGCTGGAGGAGGCCATCAGTGACCGCATGGCGAAGACTGGCCGCAAGCCGAAGGCGATAATCCCGGTGGCACTGTACGGCATGCCCTATCAGATAGACAGGATAATGGAGATAGCGGACCGGTATGAGATTCCGGTCATCGAGGATGCCGCGGAGGGCTTCGGCAGCCGTTACGACGGCAGGGTGCTGGGCACGTTCGGCCGCTACGGGGTGCTGTCGTTCAACGGGAACAAGATGATCACGACTTCCGGCGGCGGGGCGCTCATCTGCCCAGATGCGGCCGCAAAGAACGAGATCATGTTCTACGCGACCCAGGCCCGCGAGTCCTATCCATACTACCAGCACGAGCGCATCGGGTACAATTACCGGATGTCGAACATCTGCGCTGGCATAGGCCGCGGCCAGATGACGGTGGCGGACGAGCACATCGCCCATCACCGGCACATGTGCGCCCTTTACCGTGAGTTGCTGAAGGACGTGGACGGCATCATTCTCCACGAGAACCCTTCAGAGAGATACGACAGCAACTACTGGCTGAACACGGTGACCGTCGACCCGGATCTGCGCGTCAAGGGTCAGGAGAACGCCTACCGGAACGCCGTCAGTGGCGCAGTGGGCGGAGCTGCCGGCGTGACCCATGCGGCGGACACGACTCACACCGACTGCGAGCCCAATGCCAATATCGAGGCACTCCGCATAGGACTCGACACTCTCGGCATCGAGTCCCGTCCACTGTGGAAGCCTATGCACCGGCAGCCCGTGTACCGCGATGCACCGTCTTATGTGAACGGCGTGAGCGAGTCTCTTTTCAAGGTCGGTCTCTGCCTTCCGAGCGGACCGTGTGTCACGGATGATGACGCCCGCTATATCGTGGAGTCTATAAAAAGTCTTGTTGAGCGTTAGCCGTGTAGGGGCCCTTTGAGGTTCTCATATTAAGATGCTGGCCGTTACTGTCATCCGCAATCAGGATGCCGGTAGCGGCCAGCAGTGTTATATGGATATGCGGCTGGAAAATTTCTTTTTTTGAAGAATTTTATTTTCTTTGTAGCATTTTCCAATAGGAAGGTAGTGTTATGAAGATTGTCATTGTGGGAGGTGTCGCCGGAGGAGATACTGTTTCAAAAAGTGTGTCTGAGATAGAATAATAAAAAAAGTCTACAGATT
>OJNZ01000090.1_pt1 | contig 76163 bp, 105 predicted proteins | sample 1598001 | NCBI WGS metagenome assembly OJNZ01 (sample SAMN01915225, study PRJEB22387) | human gut metagenome | isolation source: stool | host: Homo sapiens | place: USA | reverse complement strand
TACTCTCAGTCCAAGATGTGATATATCCATCTTACCAAAAGTTTTGGGACAAATATAATCTACTCTGAATGGCCCATCTTTACCTATAATTTGAGTGTCACCAGTAATACATGAGTTAACTATAGCTGAACCACCAGTGGACAATGTGGGGAATGCAGATGCCCAAATAGTTGATGCCCATCTTACAATAGCTGCCTCGTCTATGACCAACAAGGACAGAGATTCAGAACGACCAGCTTGATCCGAAGTAGGTATTGATTCAATTACTGAACCATTAGCAAACTCAATAGTTGATACAGATCCAAATTCCCCAGTTCTACCATTTATGATTGGTTCCTGTAGATATGATGGTAAGTTCTTATACATGAACTTTATCTTCTTCAAAACCTTCTTTGCTACGGTATCCTTAATAGAGATAATGTTTATCTTCTTATTTGGATGGTACATAGCTAACCACAGACAGTACATGGAGATTAACTCGGTAATACCAGCCTGACGGAACTTTAGGATGATATTAAACCTGTTCTTCATGAATTGATATAGTACAGCTCTCTGAAAAGGGTACAGTGAGAACTTTACCATACCAAGAACGGGGTTAATAACATAACAGAAAGTTGAGAATAGAAATGGGTCTTTCATAACTTTGACCAGGGTCTTAAGTTGTTCTGGAGTTAGACCCTGGTCTTCTACTAAAGTTTTCTTTCTTGCCATGTTAGAAGTTATATTGTACTCTCAAGTATAAATCTGCTCCTACTCCATCATTCAATTTTGGGTAGTAATTAAGATTTAACCCAGCTTCATAATTAAATTTAGTGGTATTGTATTTCAGGCCTAAATTAAAATCATGCAAGTTATTGAATGGTCTGAGTGTATATTCTGCTACTGGTTCAAACCTTTGGAAAAAAGATTTTTTCTTACTGGTTAGATTACCATTTTGGTAATTGTATGAATAACGGTCATAATTTACTTGGTATTCTTGAGTTATTAAACTACAATTAGTATTGAATATTGATACAGATAGTTTATTCTTATCTGAAAGTATTTGAAGTAATTTGGGTGAATTTGGATAGTTTGTCAGGAATTTATCCTTATACTCTACCTTAACTGAATCTACTTTAGTTATGGTAACTATGTTGTCAACATATTCTACTCTATCTATTGGTACAGTATCTGTTTGGTATACAAATACCATGGAAGGAATATTGAACACAGGGTATTCAGGTTTTGGGTTAAATGGTTTATTATACCAAACCGTATCCGACTTATTATTAGAATTTTCAAAATCCTTTTTTAATTCATAATTTCTGTTCCATAGCCAGAATATGGTTAAGGCCATTAAAATAAAGGCTATGGTCACAATCACATTTTTCATATCACTAATTATTTTAAGGTTTTAATATACCCATCTTTAGATAGATGATATATACGCTATATAGATATTAGATATATTATCTAAAGATATATCTAATATCACACGCGCATACGAGGGGATATTAAGAAATTAGGGCACCATTTTTTAAGGCATTCATTAAACCATAAAGCACTCTCATATACAGCGCCCTTAGTTAAGGTATTCCTCCCTTTATTCAACCAATAAGTTGGGTTCTTGGGGTCAAAATATACCCGGAAATTTTCAGGGAATCCCATAATTACCCGGTATTCCTCTAATCCCATTATTCTACCATGTGGATTAAATTGCCTTGATGAAGGTCTAACAGTTAATGGGTAGCTATATTTTCTATTCCTATAAACTCCGGGCAAAGTTTTCATCTTTTGAGTTCTCATAGGCCACTTATAATCATTCTTAAACTCAGTTTTCCATAATTTTCTTACTTCTGCTACAGTCAAAGTGGTCTTAGTTTTGTCTTTATAATGGTACATAGCCAATTTTTTGGTGTCATCTTCCCTGAAATTAAGGTTTTTTCTCACCTTTTTCTTCAATTGAGTAACATTTAGTGGCTTAGATACTCTAAAAGTACGAGAAAATATATCTAGATTTATTCCACTATCTCTTTTTATTCCGATTAAGATCAATCTTTTCCTACTTTTCTGGGAATTTCCGAATACAGAAACTGAATGACAATGAACTATAAACTTATAATCGGGTAAATTATGCTCCCATTCGTCGATTTGGATAAAATCTAGAAGCTTTGGGAGGTTCTCTAGCATAAATATTGCTGGATGGAATTTCTTTATACTAGATATATACAAATTTAGGGTGGCATCTTCCCTGGGTTTTCCCAGGGTTTTCTTTCTGGAATATGAGAAAATTGAGCTATGACCACATGATGGTGATCCAACTATGATATCTACTCTCTTATCTGGTACTGATGAGAGATCTCTTACCATGGGTATATCACCAAAATTGAGTCTCCATTGCTCTTCATTTCTCGAATGGAAGACTGCTCTTGGCTCTACATTAGCTATTATATGACTCTTAAATGGGAAAAGTAATGCTCCTTGAGCAGCACATACCCCTAAAACATTTAGTTTGGACATAGAAAAATAGGTTTATATTTATATACAAGAGGGTCTTGCAAAAAACTATTACTAATTGCAATTTATAAATAATAAAATTCATGAAAGTAGGTGATTTACTGCTGGTAACTGGACCAGCTTTCTTTGAAAAGACTTCTATTAAGTCAAAGGAAAAAGGGGTATATATCCTCGAAAACGGTATAAAAATTGATAGGTATTTGACACCACTCAATTCGAAATACCAAGTTGAAAAGTTTGATGATGAAAAATATCGATTACTGAAAGCTAAACGGATAGTAAACCGGGGTCTCGAAAAGATTTCTATTCTCGTAAGGGAAGGTATTAGCGATGAAGATACCATCTTCTTAGCTGGTAAGGTAAAACGTATCTTAAAACGAATCAAATAATGGGATTACTTAGGTTTTTCCTTGAGATATGGTTTATAAGGTTAATTGGTAACATGTTCCAAAACATGGGCATGGGTATCAATGCAGCTAAAGCCATTGATAAGGAATATGAGGGTAATGAATCTTGGTCAAAAGGTAAAAAGGAAGCAATCCAATATCTAGTCATTTGTGTAATCCTTTTAATAGTATTATCATGCTTAACACATTAACAGCAGAAGTTCCCCAGGCAGTAAAAATCACCGTACTTGTCATATATATACTAGGTTTCTTATTCTGTATTTTCATTAGGGGTGTAATAGATAAAACTCCTCTAGCTAAATCCAGTAATAAAAACCAACTAACGGTTTTATTTATGATATGGTTAGCAAGCCCTGCATTATTAGCTGGGTTATTGGTAGTAACCATTAAAACCCTTTTCAAAAATGGTAACAAGTGAATATTATGAGGTATTACTAAAGAAGCCAACTGATAGGGAGTCTAAAAAGCTCCCTATTTGGGATAGTTACATTCATAGTATCATAATAAGTAAGCACAACATGCCAAGGGTATTGTCAACTTGTTTATATGTGGATATCAAGAGATACATTGAATCAGTTGGGTTACCTTATAGGTTCAGCAGCAAGCTAAAGGGTGAAATAGAGAATATCATACTCAAGTGCATGGGAAAAGTATACCTTGATTCAGGTGTAGTTACTAAGACTCCCATAGTATTACGCAAACGGGATAGTTTATTTGTATTCATTTCAGATGTGCCCCACGTTAATAAATAAAGGTAGGTATGCAGGTATTTATAGTAGGTAGTCCATTATATACAGCCAAGTCATTGGATAGGAGAAGGCTAAATAAGCAGATCATAGAGTGTAGGCAAATATTGGATGCCCTCAAAGGGAAAAGCCAGGCATGGAAAAATCATCCAATAGTATTATCATATAAGAATCATATCGCTTGGTTAGAGCATTATCTAGAATGTTTAGATAATTATTATAAGGGAAAATTTAGCAAATGCTAAATATTATTCTGGATTAGCAGACCAGATACAACCTGAATTCCATATCAGAGCCTACTTCACCAAGATGAAGCAAAGGCTTTATACCAAGGATAATGTATACTACCAACGTTGGGCAAGGTTTGGTACTTCAGATATCAACCTTTATTATGTCGATGGGAAATGGTTGAAATATCTTAAAGGTAAACGGTTATGAATATATTATTGACTTTGGCCATTTGTCTTCTTTTAGAGGGGATTTTCTTTCTACTTATTGGCTTGGTACTTAGTATTAAGGTATTAAGGAAATATTATTGGGTTGATAGGCTTAGAGGTGCTTTAATAGTTGTAGGAGTTATTTACTCTGTGGCTTCAGTATTGGTTTTTATTTTATTTGGTTTATATAAGTTGGCTTATGGGTATTGAACTTGTTAAGGCTTTATTTAATACTGTTATAGTAACCGCAGGGGTTACTATGATATGGTTTATGATAGGATTATTTATATCCAAGAAGCTTGGGTATGATCCCAAATATCATAAGGTGAGGGATTGGATGGGATATATTTCATTTATCCTGTTGGTACTGACGGTTATTTCTTTTATAGTGTTTATGGTGGTTGCGGCCCTTATCGCGAGGCCTTAAAAAATATTTGGAAAATTTTTGGAGGGGCTCTCTAAACGGAGTTCCTCTATTTGTGTGGGATGTTCAGGTAGCGAGGATCTCCTTAATGCGAGGCTCCAAAAGTGCTAGCAGTGGGAGGGGACCACGGTGGCCCTATCGCAAAATTAAAATATATAAAAATAGGGGACATAATTATGTCCCCTATTAATAAAATTTTATTAAAAAATATGGTCTTCATAAATTTCGTCAATAACTCCTAAAAGGTTATTATATTCGATTATTACAAAATCATTGTTATCTTTTCGACAAATTTTTTTTCCTCTACTACTTTTTAAGAATTTTTCTAACTCTGAAAAATCATTAAATTTTTCTTCTGCGGTTGTTAGGCAAAAATCACTATGTAAGTGAATGAATTGCCTAAATTTGCGATTGCCTAAAATGATATTAAGTATTTTTTGCATTGCTTTAGTAAATTTGTTCTTTTGATTTAATTAAAAAAAAGGAGCTTATTTAGCCCCTTTTGCGTTTGTAGTAGGTTTTATTTGGGTTGCGTTCATTGCTTCCAAAAATTGGGAAATTAAACCCCTTTTTTCAGTATTTGCGTTTGCATCGACGATGCAATTTACATTTATGTAAACCTCTTTTGCATATTCGGCCCAAATTTTTTTGAGAGCGTTTCTTTTGTCTGCATTTTTGGTACTTGCAATATATTCAGCCAAAAAGGCATCCAATTTTTTACGTAGTTTCATACGCAAATTTTTCTTTTCTTTGTCTGTTTTGCACTCCACAAAAATCTCTTTGCGGTAAATAGATTTTCTTTCGTTGGTTGAAAAAATTTCGTTGCCAAGTGCTAAAATTTCATTTGCTTTCATAATTGTAATATTTTAAAAGGTTAAACAAAAAGGTCAAAAGAAAAATTTTTTAATATTTCAAAGAGCGTTGCAACCGTTATTCGATTGCATTACAAAAATAGTAAAAAAATATAATACGACAAAATTTTACGTATATTTTTTGATTAATTTTTTCTATTATTTTTCGACATTGTGATAATTTTTGCTTATGCAATGTGGGGGCATGTGGGGGATTAGTGTTTAATGGTAGGTTAGGGATTTGGGCATGGTTGGTATGGTTGGTAGGCAAGGGTTAGATGGTTGGTATAAAATAGGGCCTTAGCTGGCACCATGGGGCCCCACTGACGGCCTCATAAGGTCTTCCCCTGGTTCTGGGGTTGTCCGCAGGGATGGCCGTCCGCTATATAATTCTAGAAGATTAGTATTTATAAATAATATATTTTCTCAGTTAGTTAGATTGCATTTACTATGATATGCCTCTGGCATGGATAGGACTGCCTTTATTTGCATTCATCTTCTGCATTTATTATATTCAGGTGGCACCCTTTGGTACTATAATGTGCCTTAAAAGCTATATAAGGCTTATAAGCCAATATAAGCCACTACAAGCGATATAGGGAATTAAGGCCACTACAAGCCAAATGAACAGCCTCATATGGTCACAAGAAAAAGCCTACCTTGTTGGTAGGCCTTATAAGAAATTTAGGTGATTGATTATTCTTCGGTGATTTTAAGGTAGCAGAGATCAGAGTATTTGGAGTATTCTTCTGGATCGTATTTGGGGCAATCAGAGGGATTCTCGTTATAGATTTCCCAAAGCCATGATTGGATATTTCCCAGGATGGAATTGAGGTCATCTGTATTGATGATACCTGCATTATGTGCAAGGTAAAGGAGTTGATATACCTGTTGGGTATAATCGGGAGTGTAATCATAGTAGGAATCATCCCCCTGAGTTTCTTGGATAACTTTTTGAAGTGATGGGAGAACATGATATCTAAAGTATTCCTGTATCAGTGAGGGGATATTTTGAGTTCTGAAGCCATAAACTTTGAAAGTGATCTGATAGAGGATAGTTTCTTCCTCGATATCAGGATCTAGATTTGGATATATTTCCTCGGTTTCTAAGGATTGATGGTATCCTATTGATAGTCTTGGGATAATATATTGACCTGTGGTTGAGATGATACAAATTGTAAGGGTTTGGGGTTTTTCGTTTGCTTTCATAATTGTAAAAATTTTATGTGTTATTATTGCAATACAAATATAATATAATTATATAATATATGCAAATAAATATTTATGGCCTTCTGGAGGTACCTTAAGCCATATATGGCACCATTGGGTACCTTAGTCTATTTTTCCCAAGGCCTTATAAGCCAAAAGGGAGGCATACCCATAGTTGGCATACCTCCCGGCAATTATGAAAGCAAAAGGGTTTTTCTAATCCGTGGCTTTAAGTGAAATTATGATACACCCATTGTTGAGTAATGTCCAATCCTGGTCCTCTTCTAGAGGATCGGTTATAAGGGTTTTTCTATCCAGTTCCTTTTCAATGTACTCAAATCTTTGAGGGGTGATTTGGCTCTTATCCTTTGGTGAGAAGGTAAAGATATGGTGGTTAGGCATCCCATCCAGATCCTTATCAACCCTTTGATAACTATAGGTCAAAGGTTCATAATGGGTAAGGAGAGAAGGAATATTCTCCGGGATTATAAGCGAATCGATCCATTCCTTGGTCCCAGTAATATCCTGGGTATGGTCGAAAGTTAATTTATAAGGTAGCATGGCTTTGTATTATATTATTTAACAAATGGTGAAACTAAGTTCCTCGGTAATAACTCCTACCCTAGTGAACCCATTGGGGATAACATATTGTCTGATATACCCTTGGATAAAGCCCAAGGGATTATCCCCAGGATTAGTGTTGGTTTCGAATCGGTAGTTTTCAGGAGTTTTCATGGCCTTTACTTTTTAATTGGTTATTTATTTATTTTCACATTGCAAATATAATATAATTATATAATATATGCAAATAAATATTTATGGCCCAGGTTAGGACCTTTTAAGGCCTTGAAGGATATATTAAGGTACCTTAAATGTGCCTTAACTTGAAACATAAAAGCTCAAATACTCTATTCCTGGCCTATACATTTTAGACACCAGTTCCAAAAAGCCCCAAAATACTCGCATATATATATATAATATAATAATAGAATAGATTATGGATTAAGGATTAGGCCTTAATGGGCTACCTATGGTACCATTACGTTATTGATAGATAGAAACATATGTAGAGGGCCATATGTCTCTTTTCTGTTAAGGCCTTAGCTACCCATCCTTAAAGGCCATATTTAGTCTTTATATTATATATAATAAGATATAAATATAGGTGCCAGTGGGTGCCTTTTGTGATGCCTAAAATAGCCCTAAAAGGTACACAAAAATAGGGGCCAGGAAGCCCTTTTTCATTTTGACCAAAACGGCGATAGAGCTGTCTGGACTATAGTAGACCCCCCTGTTTCTCTATCCATCCTAAAAAATAACCCAAAGATTTTATGGCCCAAGGCCTTTTTCGATTATACATATTGCTATGCCGACCCATTATTTATACCTTCTCCTTATTACCCTTTTATTATACATTCTATGATTATATTATATAAGGCCTTTCATTGGATGATTATTGGTTTTTGTATTTTATTTTGTTTTGGGGGGGGAGGCTTGGTAGGTAGTTTTGGTAGTGGGCTTTAATTGATCTGAATAGAATGGGATGTGTAGTTGGTTACATCTTTGTATGGCCTTATTTATGGCATGGTTTAAGGATATGGCCTTTATATAGAATGTTGGTATACCATATTTAGGGTTATATTTGTAGTATTTGTATTTTTTCATGTTTTTTTTAGGAGGCTGGGAATTTAGGGAAGTGTAGGTTATAGGTATCTCGATCTATTTCCTCCAGGTCATTTAGGATTGTTATATATTCCTCTTTGGAAGGGTTAAGGACTTTGATGATTTTATTCAAGGCTTCTTTCTTGGATATGGCTTTGATGTAGAGATATTTATCACCTGAGTCAAGTCGGTAGTATCGGTATCTGTATTTACTCATATTGTTTGTTATTTTGTTTTTTAATATGGTAGTATTCCTCTTTTGGTATCTCTAGTAGGCCAAATGGTTTGAATCCTATGCCTATTTTGTCAAGGCGTTTCTTTATTTGTTTTATAGCATTCTCTTTTGAGGTTGCCTTGATATACATTATCTCGGTATATAGAGGGTATCTAGAGAATGCCATGTATTGGAAGTATTGGTATTTCATAGCAGGTCTATTTCTATTTCTAGTTTTAGGAATTCGATAGTAAGGAACTTGTAATTGAAGTCTATACCTAAGGTTGGGATTATAATCCATTTCTTACGGGAGTACCAATTGATATTGATATCTATTCGTTTATATTTAAGTATTCTCATGTTAGTATATCTTTTTGTGATCCTCTGGCCTCATCTTTTCTACTATATCCAGGATGTATTTTCTTCTAAGGCTTTCGCATTCTCTTTTAGCACTATCTAAATCCTTACAACTAGCCTTGACCCATATAATATTCAATGGGCCTCTGTAATGTTGTAAATCATAAATATGATATGGCTCAACATCATCTTCCTTATGATATTCTATCCAATACCTCTTCAGGACTTGTAAATGACTTGAGTGTTTCTATTCCTACCAGTTTGTTTTCTACCTTATCAGCCATAATTGTTATTTTTCAATGTAGCATCTGATGGTTAATGATAAGTTATTATCCTCTACCTTGATATCGTAATAGGATATGCAAGATAATCCCTGAATGTACTGATTGAATATCTCGCATAACTTTTGGTATGATAACTTATTGGTTTTATACTGTGTAGTTTCTACCAATGTGAAGGTGTCTACTATTGATTTAGACCAAGTTCTAGAGGTTAAATGTGATAGAAGTAACCCATGCTCATCTAATAATCTGCGGAATACTACTTGGTAATACATTTCGTATTCTTCTCTTTTTCCCCTCTGAAATGAAGTACACCAGGTATGGACCTTTTGAAAGAGAAACATTGCATTATCCTTCATGGCTTATTTATTTTTTCCCATGTAAGCTTCTATCTCTTCCTCAGTGAAATAGTTATCTACTAACCATTTATGGAAATTATCCATAATTTCCTGAGAATTACCCTGGTACTGAATATTTGCTTGGACTAATCCCACCCAATCTTCAGCTGATTTAAGCATACCTTTCATATCCCTGATGATATAATCGAAGGAATCCCTATAGATATCTATTGTGAAACCCTCTTTTTCTTCCTGAGTTAAATTCCTACCCAGGCTTGATTCGAAGTCCTTGAAGAATGCTTCCTTAAAGCATTCACCGATCTTTATTTCAAGATCATAGTATTCTACCTTTACTGTTGCCATAGCCTTTTAGTTTTTAGGGTTTATATTTATTTTTCTTATATGCAAATATAGCAAAATTTATATTTATATGCAAATAAAAAATTCCGGACTAAGATACAGGTCCGGAATTGAGTTTGAGGATATTATTAGCTATTTGAGGTATTTCTGATGCCCTTATTAGAACTAGACTTCTTCGTTTGGTAACGGTATTGAAGTGTATCATTGGCACTACATTCACCATTTCTGGTGCCTGTGAGTCAAATTTCTCCATGAACTTTACTTCATCATCCATGTCCATATCATTACTATCAATGATATCTAACAACTGATATATCTTCATAGCTTTTCTTTGATTATATCCCTCATACATATTAAGTTCAACTTCTGCTGGGGAGTCATCTCGGGATTTAATATGGCCTTATTGATCTTATTGTACAACTCTCTCATCTTGATTCTATACAATGGGCCTTTTATATGCTTGCATACCCAATTATATTCTCTTTGTATGCTATTGTATGCACTCATATCTCTGCTTCTATTCTAACCCTGATACCAAGGTTCAGACCCATTACCCATACTTCCATTTCCAAGATCTCCTGTAATTGATCCAATACTCCCTTCAGAGTCATGTTGATAGCTCCTTGTTCCTGGAAATTGAACCAAAGATCATGGGTATACTTTAATGGTATACCATCGGTATCATATTGTACCTTTATACCATAATCATATAATTCCAATCCGAGTCTATCCTCTATCTCTTGCATCATAGGAGCATAAGTATCTTCGATGCACTCTCCGATACAAACCAGATCATCTTCTTGAACACTATCGGATGAATTTCGAAGCCCTTTGAGCATTATGCTCAGATACTTGTTCTTACTCATAACTTAATGGATATTTTCTTATTTTCAATCATTTCCATCGCTGCTTTATTTATATGGAGAACATATACTCCATCCCTACATCCTGAATTAATTATAGTTAGTCCAAAATGCTTCCTTAAGTCAATTATATCTCTTTGGAATGTTCTCAGGGTAAGATCCTGATTATCGCATTTCTTTACCAGGTCCTGAATTTCTGTGAATTTGCATGATACCTTTTTACCCTGGCTATTTAGGTAGACCATAACAAATGCTGAGGCTATAGTCTTTAATCTCTCTATCTGATTTTTCATGGCTTAGAATATAAAATCCGTGTATACTTTGGTATTGCCTGATTTGAAGCTTTCATGATTGGTGTCACTAAACTTGTAGATACTGTATTTGCGGGAGCTTCTATCATATTCTCCCCTTACCCATACCTCATTATCCTGAGCATATTCTACGGGTTTCAGGGTGAAGTAATCACCCTTTTTGAGTTCCTTTAATCTCTTTGCTTCCATAACCTTAATTTTTAGGGTTAATATTTATTTTTATCTTTATGCAAATATAACAAATTTATATAATATTTGCAAATAAAAGTTCTTGGTATGGGTAGCTAAGACGGGATTCTAGAAATTTTATATATAATAATGGATAGTTTCTTCCTATAAACTAAAAAAGACCTCTAGAATAGAGGTCTTAAGCCAGTTAATTTATTTGCCCATTGTTACTACTTCATGTGGGGATTTACTAATCCTTGAGAAATAACCGGGAATAAGTAGGATAACTCATCTCCAGATGGGAAAGAAATGAGTACTTCCAAATAGTTTACTTTGCGTAGAGCACCATCCCACCAGGGGTTTGGAATATTTTCTGAGCAACTTGGACCTATAGGATAAATCTCCCCCACTACGGGTTTTACCTGAACAGATAGCTTTTCAAACATGGATTGGTGTACTCCAAATACCTTAGGAGTAAAATGAGTAGCTACCTCTATTACCTGAGCTTTGCTTCTCATTATCCAGTTCTTACGGATACTATGGGTATAAAAGCTAATAGCTCGGCCTAAAAGGTTAATTTTATCAACTGTGTACATAGTAGAGGATTTTAGAAGATTAAGTCGTATACAGCCCAATTTCTATCTTCGGCTTCTTTACCTGTTTTGAATTTGGAAAAGAGTTCGGTTTCCACGAATTCATTATCGATAATAGATATCTTTCTTACTTCTTTACCATCGTTTTCATTGATCACATTCTCTACTTTGGCAATCATGCCCTCATTTACCATATATGATCCATAGCAACCGTATGATCTACATGCTAATAGCATACCGGGACAGATATCTTCCCCATCTACATCCAGTACCACAAACCTATTGTCATCAGAGATGAGGAATTCATATACCCCATTTGACTTATATCTGAAAATGGGTGACCATCCAGTAATGGTATGGATCTTCAGTTTAGTTGCTACTCCTGAGATATCCAGGGTTAACCCCCTATCAGTGCAGATATAACCCCTACGTGTAACCTTTTCGTCTGTGAATACAATATCCTCCTGATAGGGTGGATAAGGTAATCCAAATACTTTGATCTTTTTACCTCCTTGAATGAGATCGTTTACTATCCCAAGGATGTCCGTTACTTTAACTTCTTTCATAGCCTTATATTTTAGGTTTATATTATTTTTTATCTTTATGCAAATATAACAAATTTATATTTAATATGCAAATAAAAGTTCTTGGTTAGTCTTCCAGGTCTGGGTCTATTTCTTCGTAGTCTATGTTTTCTTCTATCTCCCGGCGTATGGCATGGTGATCCTCTTCGAAAGCACTAAGTGCCCCATCATAGTCAGCTGTTATGCTATCAATCTCATGATTCTTAAGAGTTAAGCCTTCTTTATCTCTTCTACTTTGTTCTTGCTTAGTAGCCACTACCACTGGTAACTCCTTAAAATCATACTGGTTCTCTACATATTCCAATTCTTTTATCCCACCTTTATCAGCTATTTCTTTGGTGATCATTTCCATAGCCTGATCTCGGGTTACTATACCTTGGGATACTTGATTATACTGATTGTTTTGCTGATTGAAAATGTTTACTGTACCACCTCCAGTTAAGCTACGTACTAAGCTCTGTAAAGAGGTAGAGGTTTGTTGCTTTATAGATAAGGCCTTATTGACTTCGGAGGTTATGAAAGGTGCATATTTATCCCCTTGGGCAGTCTTAAGTATATCCAATTGCCTACTAGCTTCCATTCTATCCTCTAATGCCCAGTTGATACATGCTCCCACTAATGAATCAGCTAATTCATCCATGTGCTCACGATCAAATAGACCATTGTCTAGAAAGGTTTGTTTTAGTTGTCTTTGTATTATTACAGGCTCACATTTGAGAAAATCTGCAAGCTCAGGTAAGGAGTAAGATCGGTACCATAACTTGCCATTGTTGATTATCCAGGTATGGATTATGAACTTGGTAAGCTTTACTAATGATTCATTGTCCCCAGAGTTAGCTTGTCTTGCCATTTCTGTTATGCCCATACCCCGGGGAAATCTAAAGGCTGTTTTAACAGGTTTCATAATTTATACGGTTTTGTATTCTAATAGTGGTAGAGGTTTTAGGGTATTAAAAAAGGCCCCATAAAATTTAGGGCCTTTTTAGTAACTCCTTGAAATTCAAGTTGCTGGATCACTTAGTTAGGTTTACCGTTAAATATCTTGCATCGTAAGATATGGTAAAATAACTAATCCGATTTTCGAATTTCATCTGGTTAAGTATCTTTACGTATTCAGTTATCAACTCGATAGAATGATTGGGATCTTCTATCACCATTACCAACTTATTTGGTGAATAGGTAAAAGATAATCTTAGCTCACTTTCCCCACAATCTTCATATATTTTTATGGCTATATCTTTGAGGTATTTATCAAAATCACCCTTAATTAAATCCGAGCTCATAGCAACTTTTAAGTCTTGTTATATTCTGATATCCTATTCCCTTACTTCTTCTTTTTAGCCTCTCTAGCTAACTTTTGAGCTATACGGTAGGTTATAAATGCTTCTACCACCGGTAACATTTTCTTTTCTGCCCCCTTCCTGGCCCCCTCCTCGGCAATAAGCTGTTTTTCCCTTTCAATGGCCCTTTGCCTTTTTATTTCCAATTCGGCATGGATATTCGGGAATAACTCTGCCCGGATAGGGATCACATGGATTGCAAAGAAGGCTGAGAAGAGTTTCTCGGTGAAAGGTTCACCTATTTTCTTATTGGAGATATTCCAAAACTTATCTTGTTGCTCCTTTACCAGGTGCTTAAACTTTTCGTAGGTGAAGGCCACATGCATCTTTTTGCAGGCAGTAACCGTTGCCTCAATACGGTCCTTAAATTCTTGGCCAAAGGCCTCCATAAATTTTTCTCGATTAAACTGGTAGTTCGGGACATCAAGCTTGAATTGCTTTACATATTCCTGGGTCTTCATAGTGCTTTAGTTTTTTATTTGTTAATATTTAGTAAGTTGGTTAATGCTGATTCTCTAGTAATTACCTGGAAAAGATACCCAGCATGCTTATCCTCCCAATAGGAAAGGAATTCGGTATTCTTAAACCTAAACTTTTCCTTTTCCTCATTGGGCAAATTCCTGGGTATACCAGTTATATACATAAAGTGAGGCCCATTTTCCCGGATAAAGAATACGGGATCCGACATATCGGGATTTACTTTGAAATAGCCCTTGATTGCAAAATCTGGCAAATAGGGAGTAAGTGAAGTTCCGCAATCGAATCCGAAATCCTCTACCAATAGGTTTGTATCCACCAGGAAATATTCCTGTTCATTAGCTCCCGACGGTTGACATCTGAAGGATACTCTGGCTTTATCTAGTGTTACGCTTTTTACTCTTTCTGGAAACATTTCTCTTCTCTTTTATAGGTACATAATCTTCTATCTCACTTAACCGATCGGTTATTAAAGCATATACAAATAGCTTAGCTGGCCGGAAGAAATACCTTCTTATATTCCGATCATTTATATAATAATCGTATAGCCTGAAGAACTTCTTCTGGTATTTATGCTTTAGGTTTCTTTGAGTAAGATATGACCTCAATACATCCTTGTGCAATTCTAGTAGCTCTTTATCTACTTTTAGAATTGCCTTTTCAGGTAATCCCACAATCATAGTCTTTCAGATATTAAGGTTAATAAAAGGGGAGGGGGATAACCCCCTTACCCCTCGAACTATGAAAGACTAGATTGCAACGGATTCCTTGACGTATTGCTTTTTGTATTCCAGATATTCCTTCTGGGCCTTTTTGTATTCCTTGGATTCCTGATCCTTGATTCGGAGCATTGCCAGCTCCAGCTGGTGGATCTTGTTCCGTACCTGCTGCCGGAACTTCTTTCTAGAAAGGGTATCCTCGCATCCCTCAGGGTATAGATATTTTACTTCCCGTTTGGTTACCACCTCTTCTACCAGGTTTACCTCGGCCTTTTCCTTGACCTTCTTGACCAGTTTATCCTTGGAGGGATTCTTGGTCTTGGCTTTTGCTTCTTCCTTGACTTTGGGATCTTTGGCCTCTTCCTTATTGAGGACCTTCTTGGACTTTTCGACCTTTTCCTTTTTCTCTTTTACCAGGTTTTCGATACCCTTTACGAGGTTTTCCTTCTGAGCCTTGTTCTTAATGGTTTTCATGGCTAACATTTTTTAATGGTTAATAAATAAGTATAAATACGTTTTATCTCTTTTCCTATTGCAAAAATAATATAGTTTTTTATTCTATGCAAATATTTTCGCAATTTTAATGCGGGTCGGTTCTTGGTGTGGTTTAGGTTAAACCTTGCTCACTTGTCTTAGTAGCCTCTTAAACTCTGCCATGTAATGGCATTCTTCACCTTCTTTTGGGCATTTGCCATCGTTCAATTGGACATTTGCCCCACATTTAGTCATACTGGTAGATTTGTATGGGCATAATGCTCTATGGGCTTTACATGCTTCTTTGAATTCAACCGTACTCATAGCTCTAATTATATATTTGCCAATCAGGAGTATATTCCCAGGGATTATCTACCATAGGCCATAAGTTGGTCTTACCTTCTTTATTGGATGATAAATCTTTAATTTTTCCCATATCTCGTTCTCTTTTTCTTTTACTTGTTTCTTAGCTTCATTGTGGTCATAGAAAATACCCCACAGTTTAGGTTCGTAATTAAGGCACTCATCATTAGATTCTATGTAGAAATATACTTCACCTCCAATTATGTGACCTATCTTACAACCCTGGAATAATATAAAAGACCTTGGCTTGTAATTTATACTTGACACTGCCAAGCTACCCTTGGAATATTTCCTAAACCTAAAGTCTATTAAACCAGCCATGTCAATCCATATTACGTTCTAAGTATTCATAGAAGTCTGCATCTTCGGTTAGTTGATCCAGTAATTCCTCCACATCCATATCTAGATAAATGGATGAACCCTGAACCTTTAGTACTACCCCGTTACCTGTATCGGGCATCTTGAATTCTAAGGGCTTTTCTGTACATTCGTCTCTATAGTGTATAATGCCATTTTTGTAATCATAAGATTTTACCTCTGATAAATGCCTTGAACCATCCCAGTTTTTCCAATGTGGAGTTCTATCAGGTTCTTCTGGCTTTTGAACTGCATCCCATATTATGCAGATACCACAGAATATCCCAAATATCACTACCCCCTTTTTGGCAGCCTCCCATAAAGTTTTAGCTTCATCTGGCTCACCCTCTGGAGTATAATACCTTTTCATAAGTATAATCTATTTCCAGCATATTTATTTCTAATCCTCTTCTCAAAGGATTTACCTACAGATTCACCATTTTCAATATCCTGCTTGAAGGCATCAAAATCAAACTTGGATACCGAATGATAGCTGTATGTCTTATTACCCTTGAATGTAATCTGAATGCTGCGAGTTTCCTCGAACATTACTACTTTAGTAATCCTGGAAGAATCCTGGATATTGTAAGTTGTTATTTGCATAATTACTCATCCTTAAGCGTTAAACCATTTAATCCCATAGCTACCACATGATTTTCTTTTCTTAAAGCCTGACAAGTGAAGAATATATCCCACAGTGTAAATACTGCATCTGGACTTGTCTCCATTAAATCCTCCTCCATCATATATAGAGTACTCATGATAGTATTAAACCATCTAATGGATAATCCTTCCACTAAGCTATTCTCTATCACATAGTATTCATCATTGAAGGTATTGCCCTTTAATGATTCGAATTGCCTAATATAACTTTTGGCAATAGATTCCACCTGTTCTAGAGAAGTTCCATAACTGGGAAATATAATTTTCCATTTGTCTAAGTCTTTATCCTCTAAAAGTGATTCCAGCGCCTGAATTTGAATATCCATTATCCGATTCCAAATTTCCTGGGCGGATAATGGTCTTTTTAAGGGGATCTTGATAGACTTTCTAGTGATTGTTTCCATCTTTAGGTGTTATTTTTATTTCGTTTCCGACAATCTGAGATACATATGACCCATCTGGTATTACTATACTAATATTACCATTTTGAGTCATGGTTATTTCTATCATGTGTTCAGATCTTCTAGTACTTTCTCCGAATGGGACGATACGTATTCTGTTAAATGTATCTGATGATTTATCTCCACCCTCAAAATATACCATATCTATGGCATGAGTCTTATTTGTATAAGGTTTTGAGTCTTCGTCCTTGAAGAGTTCAATAGATAAGGATTTATTCATGGCCTTTTAGTTTTTAGGGTTTATATTTATTTTTATCTTTATGCAAATATATAAATTTATATAATAATATGCAAATAAAATTCAATGGAGTTTTTGAGGTATATCTAACAAAGAACCCCGGACTATGTAGTATAATCCGGGGTCAGGAAAGAAGCCATACAATTACGAAATACTAATCTTCCTCTTTGGCAACCTTTTTCTTCTTATCCTTCTTCTTCTCAGGCTTCTTTTCCTCTTTCTTACTTACATTCTCCTCCTTCTTTGCCTTCTCCTTCTTGGGCTCTTCTTTCTTGGGTTCCTCCTTCTTTATCTTCGGGATAGGAGTTGACTTCGATACCATATCCTTTGCGTAGTCAAGGGCCTCTGCCTCTGCCTTATCCTTGGACACGGTCTTCAGAAGAGTACGCATCTTTTGACGATACTTCTTCTTCTGGTCAGGAGTCATATCCTTACCGTCTACCTTCGGGTAGTCATAGATATTGGGAGTAGTAGTTACCTTTTCTTTTTTGGGATGAGCCTCGGGCTTTTTGTTTTTCTTGCCATTCTCAATGGCCTTCTTCTCGTTGATTTCACGGGCCTCCTTATTGCCCAGGTTGATAATGTCAATCCATTCCTGGATCTTCTTACCATGCTTCTTGTGCTTAGTCCAATCCTTGTTAGGATCAAGATTATTCTCTTCCATGTAAGCAAGCATAGCTTTCTGGGCTTTCCGAGCCTTCTTTACAGCCAGATCCTTTTTATTAACTTCCTTTGACATAATGTTGAGTTGTTAGTGAAAAAATTAAATCCTTTGAATGATTATAGTTTCCTATTTAGGTTTTTGGTATTAACATCCTTAATTTCTAGGATAGATATTTCTCTGCCTTTTAATCTAGCCAGGAAGGTTACATATTCTTTTACCTCCTCCTGTGAAACGTTGGTATAAACTGACTTAAATATCTCTCCAGAATCTTTATCTTGAAAGGTAATAGTGACAATGTTACCATTGAATAGGTTATCTATCTTCTGAATAGAAGACTTTATCCTACTTTCCTTATATACCTGATCCTTGAGTAGTGATTGCCTTTTACCTGGGGTTAGTTGTTGGGATAATTGGTAATGAATAGATTTTAGTAGGTGTATGTCATTCTTTAATCTGTCTATAAGATCCCTCAGGGTTCTTTTTTTAGTTGGTCCCATTTTGGTCTTTGTATTGAAGTATCGGTTCCTATCCTTTGGGCATATTTTTCTAATAAATGCTCGCTTCTAGAAATAATATATTCAATCATCTTTCTATTTTCTTCTGAAAGATCTTTTTCTTCCTCTAGAATAAGGGAATAGGATTGAATTTGAATACCCAAAGCTAGATATATTATTTCATCGTCCTCTTGCATATTGCATTCACAAAAGTGGGGAGCCCGTAGGCTCCCCTGTTAGACTCAAGAATTGAATTGAGTATTGAGTAAGGGGTTATTTACTCCTCATCCTCATCCTCTTCGTCTTCGTCTTCGGCCTCTACCTCGGCACCTTTTCCCTTTTTTCCCAGGCCTGGTATCTTGGGGACCAGGGTACCGTGTTCCTTCTTGGACTTAACCGATACTCCCGGGACCTTTTCATTGGATACAGCGATTACGTTTCCGTCCTTGTCGGTTACTACTGAGGTGATCAGTACACCGAACTTCTTGACGTTCATTGCAAAGGTCTTCACCACGTTGCCTCCACCGAGGTCGATGATGTCACATTGCTTGCTGTTGGGGCGTTGTCCCGGTTGACGATTCTTGAGTCGTTCTTTCAAGGCCTCTCGTTTAGCCTTCTTCTCCTCTTCGGTCATTACCTTCTTAGCTCCCTTCTTCTTTTCCTCTTTTGCTACCGGAGCTGCAGCAGCCTTTTCCTTTTTCTTAGTTGCCATGATATTTTGTGATTAAGTGGTTTTGCAATAAAGGGGTTGACCTGAATTATTGAACTATTATTGCCAATTCTACCAGGTATTACCTTCAGCTAATTAAGAGTATAGCAACCCCTCGGATTAGGTATAGTCAGATTCCTTTTACTTTTTCTTTTTCTTGGAATCTTTCTTAGAAGCCTTCGGGAGAGTGATGCCCATCTCCTTGGCAATTGCCTTGCGGAGCTTATCTACATCCTTCTCGTCGAATTCGTCGGGATCGGTCTCAAGATCCTTGTCGTCGCAGAGATCCTCGAGTTCCTCGAAGTCCATTTCGGCAAGTGCCTCACCGGTGATGGGGTCATCATCTTCATCGTCTCCCTCGTCTTCGTCCTCGTCATCATCCTCAGAATCATCGTCGTCATCATCTTCATCGTCATCTGATGAATCGTCGTCATCATCTTCATCGTCATCTGATGAATCTTCGTCTTCATCGTCATCCTCATCAGAATCATCTGATTCCTCCTCTCCCCCGTTGAAAAGTTCCTCTGCATCCTCTGCCGGGATCGGGGTAAGGAGTGCGTAAGAACCATCGTCGTACTTGACGAGAATTACACCATTGGAAAGAACCTTGCGTTCTACCTCTTTAACTTCAGCCTTCTTTTTACTTTTTGCCATAGCTTTAATTGAATTAAAGGTTAATTAAAAAATGTTGTTTGAATAATTATAGTTCTTGAATAATCAGCTGAGCATAGATTTCTCTATTTTCTTGGATTGCTAGATCCTTGAGGAATTGATTTTTGCTCTTAAGCTCAGATAATTTTCTCTGAAACTCATCCTGAGAAGTTATCTCTATTTCCTCCTTTTCTTCTATACCCTTGGCTTCAGAAGATTCAAATACTTTATCGTCTTTTACATATAGGTATTGACGAGAAATAATAAATCTCTTACCATCCCACGGATTTATATTCTTGGTTTGTTTGTTTATTACCGTCATTTCGCAATTCCATTTTTGTATGCAGTATAATAGATTCTTGTATATCCTTCTAGTCCTATTTCAGATAATGCTTCTTGAATATATTTGCATCCTCTTTTGAAATGAGGCCTATAATCATGGGCAAAATGCTCGGGATAAATAAGAGTCTCACCTGGTAATAGTGAATTACTCATTATATAGGCATACCAACCAGACTTAGTTTTCATTTTGAACTCTGATATGGGTACAAAACCCTGACAGAGTAATTCTTTTCTGGCATATTCAGGTTTTGTCCTCCTTACTAGTTTTACTCCATAACTAGCTCGGTAAAGAATAAACTCCTGATACTCTTCCCAATGCCTTTTAGTCCACCTAATAGAACTTATTATTGACCTTTTAGTTATAGCTCTATATGCTAAAGCCGTTTTTATCTGTTCCCAAGTTAAATCACTCTTCTTCGTAAAGATCCTTCTTTCTTTTCGACTCAGCCTTTTTAACCTCCGATAACTTAGTAAGCTTTTCGGGTACAGGCTTGAATACAGATCTATATTCTTTTGCTCCATAATTGAACTTGTCTACCAGATCTAAAAAGTACTTTTCTTTCTGTTGGGATTTTAACCTCTTCTTTTTACTTAGCCTTCTACCTATTTCCCTTTGGGCTGATCCCTTAGAATTTCTATAGGCTTCGGTTAGAAGTATTTTGGATATAGGTCTTTTCCTTTTACCGTCTATAAGTAAAGTTTTCCCTATTACAAATCCCTTTTCCAGGGCTGTTTTCCCCTTTATCCAGTGAACTGTTTTACAGGCTTCCCTACCATAATAGGTTAAGAATCTTTTTCTAGCAGCCTTCAAAGAATAGAATCCTTGCAATACTACTGCCGGTTCTCCCTTATAGTTATATGACCATGGATACCATTTGTGTAAATATATTTTGATATCCATCTCTTTTATTACCTTTCCAGCTTTCCTATGGTAATCTGCTCTGCGTTTCTTTTCCAGGTAATATCTCCTTACATCTGGGGGAAGAGAATCTGGGTCAATTACTCCATTTACCCTGGTAGCTTCTGCAACGCATTTTCTATACCTGTCAAGGAAATTCTTATTCCTTTCCCTATACTTATGAACTTTTAGCTTACCGCATAGAACCTGTCTCATCCACCTCTGCTTATCATGCCTATTTAATAGGAGTATAGCTGGTGGAACCCAAGGTATACCCATCTTGTAGCAAGCTTCCTCAAACTCCCAAGAATGTTTGAAGTGATATACCCTTGGCATATTACTTGTCTTTCTTTTGTTTTCTTAATGCAGCTCTATACCATTGCTGAATTGATTTCTCCTTTGCTTCGGGGAATTTCTTTTGGACTCGGCGTATGATTCTTTCCAATTCCATGCCCTTATAGGTTAATTCGAAGACATAGGATTTTTTTGTCCCTTTCCATAACCCGTTGTCATCCTTTTCCTTTTTGGGTTTCTTGGGCTTTTCTAAACCTTTAACCCTTTTTGCCTTCTTTTGCTTAGTTACAGCATCCTCACCTATGAATCCCAGGTTTAGCTGATAACTTCTCGTAGGGTCATCTTTCGGATATCCAGCTAATTCTAGTTGTTTATCCATCCACTCATCGTACTTGTCAATAAGTGAATTATCTGGCTTATTCTCTGAATGATGGATATATGATGCCAATCCATTAAAATCAGCTGCACATGCATCCGGGAATGGCATACCCAGGGAAACTGCCCTTCTTTTCATATCCTTGTAGGTCATATTCTGCAACCCACTGCCCATGATTTTTAGCTTGTCCTTGTTGAGTTTTAAGGGCTTCTTGTCCTTTTTCTTGCGCATATTATATAAGTATTAAAATATTTTTCTTATTTCGTTATGCAAATATAAATAAATTTCCCGATTATTCAAAAATTATTTGCAAAAATTCTAAGAGTTGGTTTTGGAAGTCTTCTTGCGGCGTAATTTATAGGCCATATCAAGAGATTCACAGGTAAAGTCCATATTATTGATGGATTTATAGTTAATAGCTTTCTCTATGATTTCTCGGTACTCTCTCCAGAATTTTAGACCACCTTTGCTATCAACTGTTTTTTCGAAGTATCTAGTTACTAAGAATCCAAATGTATCTGCTATAACTGGACTCTCGAAGATATATATCTTCAGATCAGTTATTGCCTTTACTATCTTTTCATCCCTCTTTATGGGCATAACCCCATACCCTTCTCCTGGGAATATATCATCAGATACCAATACAGTAAAATACCTATGATCTTGTTGCCCATATTTCCAAAACTCGGTTATCAACTGCCTTATCTTGAAGTCGGGGATTCTGTGCAAATAAGATAAATATACCTTGTCCTTCTTGGTAGACCTTCTTTTATATGCTGTGGGTGCCTGCAATATCCTTGGTAATATTCGATAGTTATTCCACCTATCGAACTCTATTATTAAGGCATACAAGTCTTTATCCCATTTGTCTGTAGACTCTTTTAACCTACTCATGTTCTTTATAACACGAGAATTGGTTATTGAAGTCAATAACCAAGACGAATCACCTGAATGTATTTTAGCCTCTTCTTTTGGTAACCTCTTTACCATGGCCCCAAATAGATAATCCCTAAACCTGGGTTCTATGGGGGAATTTGGATTAACTAGAGAAGGATGTAGTTGGAAATAATCAGAGAACATCCTAAAGAATTTTTCAGCTCTAGCTTTTAATTCTAGGTACTTATAGTGAGACATTTTCAATATCTCTCCAGCTTCCCAAGTTGATAGCCCTTTACCTGATATGAACATTAGGCTAGTTCTTTCGGGTTCTGTTAAACAGTCCCATGCCAATTCTTGATGTCTTTCCATTTTAGTATTGTCGGTTCATTAGTAATTCTTCGGTACTGCCGTCTGGTATTTGTGATATATCCTTCTCGAAGTCGGTAGAGTATAATTTGTACTCATCAGATTCATGATAAGCAGAATATAGTACGTTTTCCATTGGCACTTCTATCTCTAAATTACCATCTGTTTCTGGATATAACTTCACCAACATCTTCTTAGTGTTTAGATTGCTTTCTAATAGGATTGCTGGTATCCCCTCAAAAGGATATCCTCTAAGTATAACATAATCACCAATACCAACTCGAGTTATATCATCAACTGAATAAATCTTGTTGGCCTTTGCCATATGTTTATACCTGATTACTTCATCCCTTGATATGGTAGCTACTACTGAGTAATCATCAAAGTCTTCGGCATTATCTATCCTTAGCCTTTTTCTTTTTGGTTTGTGATCTAATGATTTCATGAAGGATAGAATACCTGGTATGTCTCTCTTTATTTTGTTAAGATAATACCTATCGAAAGCCTTATCAGACCTCATTCTAATAAAACCATAATTGAATAACAATGGTACATCTTCGTACTCATTTTTACCCTTACGTGATTTCTTTAAGACACTTATAGTTGGTACTATGGCTTTCACATGCTTATACCCCCTACTTATAAGGTCTTTATTTATTCTCTTATAGAATTTCCTACCAAGTCTAAATATGCAATATACGTAGGAGGTTTTCATACTACTTCACTAATTTACGTGCATACTTATAGATATCTCTATAGTTTACTATATTTTGTATCTCTTTGAACATGAATATACCTAAGTACGTATCCTTTATGGTAATGGTCATGTACTTTAATGGCATATTTTCTGATAACCAATCGGTTAATTCTTTACCAACTACAAAGAAAGCTTCACCTTTTGGCATAGAGTTATAACGCATTATAAGTATAGGTAATCTTCCTACCTTATTAGCATCTCTACAAGCTTGTTCCCAAAAACTATGTATTCTACAGGTTTTATTTCCAAGTAGTAAATGTTCGAACTTTATATCCTGATAACTCTTACATTCAATGGAAAAAGGGAATCTCCTGGAGTGGGTATAATCGGTACAAACTAAATCTCCAACTGCATCCTTGGCTTTTGCCCAACCACCTGAAACAGGAGTTCTGGAAAACTTATACCCAGTCCAGGATTCCCATGCTTTTGCTACTGATCTTTCGAACCTACTTCCCTTGTTTCTACTGTTCTTTCTCATGACTATCGATTTAAGGCTAATAGTCACTAATAGTATTGTGAAATGCCTTTTTCTCTGGTCACATTAAGTATTCTGGCATTAGGAATTGGTAATGACTCATGGTGAGATATCAGGAATAAAGTTTTATCCTTGTAGATCTTCCTTATAAGGTTTATTACTAACTCAATGTATTCTGAACTAAGGTTTTCAAATACCTCATCCAAGAAGGCTATATTTATACCCTTGGATTCGGTCATAACCTCATTCATAGCAAATGCCATAGCTAAATTAGCTAATTGCTTCTGTCCACCACTCAGCTCCTCATACGATACCTCTATACCATCCATGGATATCATGGTATTAAAATCCTTCTTTACCCCCTGAATATCTACATAGAACAATATATTAAAGCCCAATACCTCAGAGTATGATCCGAGTACTTCATTTAAGTTATCCAATGAACTCTCGAATAAGAAAGCTTTTATACCTCTATTACCAAGCGGATCATTCATTACCCACTCATAATCAGATACTACCTTGGATTGGTGTTTTAACTTTTCTTGTAACTGGCCTATTTCTGCTTTCAGTTTTTTGGCCTGCTTTTGATATTTATCTATAAGGTTAGTATTTACTCCCTTCTTTCTCTCTTTTACAAGCCGGTCTATTTCTATCTCTTCACTATTTTGCTTATTACATAACTCATGGTATTCTGATAGCTTGTCTTCTATATCTTCCTTCTTGTCCCTCAAGTTGCTTAATTTATCATATATATCCTGCACTTCATCGGTTAATTTGTTTACTTTACCAAAGGCATCCTTAACTTCTTTAAGACGCTTCAAAGAGGACTTGATATCACCACTCTTTAATAACTTAATGATAACGTCTATAAATTCTTCTAGAGATACCTTGGTCTTATTTCTGGCACTGGTTATTTCTAATTGTACACTGTTTTGTTTTTCTTTCAGGTTATTTATGTCTTCTTTCAGATGATTCAATTTGGCTATCAATCCTTTATGGTTTATTGATTTTTTAGCCTTAGCTAGCAACCTAAACTTTTCCTTATGAGCTTTTATTTTTGAGGTAATATCTTTATTGGCATTAACCAACTGATGATTAAGATCCTCGAGTATATCTTCTATGCGGTCATATTCTGCCTTTGCCTTTTTCAACTCATAATCTGCATTGGATTCTACATCCTTTTCTTGTATCAGATAACCCTTAGTTATATCCCTGGCTTTAGATATATAATCCAGATCAAGCATTTCCTCGAACAAAGACCTCTTATCATTTGAACTCTCCTGTATTAGCCTTTTCATCCCCTGGCCAAACATAACAGAATTCATAAAAAGGTTATATGACATTCCTAAATCGCTTACTATAAGCGATTGTATATCATTCTTGTTCTTTGGCTTTACTTCTTCTGCTTCGATTTCATATACCAACCTATCTTTGCCTTTTGCACCATTTACATCGCCTTTGTATTTCAGACAGCGTATTACTTTATGAGTCTTACCGTTTTTGCTAAAATATAATTCTACCTTAGTACCTTGATATGATTTGGTACGATATTTTTCCCAGGTATTTACATCTGACTTACCTTTTAAGTTCTTTCCATATATACACCATACCAGAGCAGATAAGATGGTTGTCTTACCTTCTCCAGTAGCTCCCCGTATTATAGTTATACCCTTATAACTCAGATTCAATTCTAAATGCGATATAGAACAGAATCCTTCTACTATCATATTACCAAAAGTTATCATTCTGCCTCCTTAATTACTTTCAACAATATATTCTTTCGGTTCTTATCCTTTATGCCCTTTACCCTCATATACTTCCTAACCAGGGATTTCTTAGAAAGTTCTCGAGTTATTCTCGGGGTATCTTCCACCTCCATATTCCCAGACCTGCTAGCAATGATAGTGTAATAATTACCATCATCCTTAACTTCATCCTCAGATGAGACATCGATAAATTTAGGAAAACCTTTAAGAGGTACAAACTTTAATGACATATCGGAATATACTTCCCAATACCCTAATTCACAGTTTTTATCGGTTCTTCTTTGCTGATATGGAGCTCCTATCATGTAAACTTTTTTACCAAGTCTTTGTGGTTTATGTATATGACCACATAATACCAAATCAAACTTAGAAAGCAAATTCACATTCAAATTCTCTACGCTATTAACCTCTGACCCATCTGTATCTTTTGCCCCAGGATAATCCGTATGTAACATAAGTATATGTTTACTACGTTTACCACCTATTAGCTCCAATTTCTTTATGTACTCGGATATTCCAATATTATTATCTATATAGGGTATACCATATAAATAACCCTTATTGAAGTGTATCCTTTTGTAATCTATACACTTTAACCATGGAAATAACTTAGAAAAAGTTCTATCCCAAGAAATAGGCTTATTACCTATTGTACTTTTTTCTGAAATACAGTGATTACCAGATATAGTATACAGTTTCCAGTTATACTTAGATAATCTATGGAATTCATCAACAATTCTAGATAACAACCTATTACTTATAGATTCTGGCTTATGTAATAAATCACCTAAATGAATAGCTGGTACATTTAGTTTTTCACAACGGCTAGCTATTATATCTAATACTTTGAATCCACTATCTTCTCTGGATGAGAATTTAGCATAGTCAGATAAGTGTAAATCCGAGAAAGCTAAAAAGATTATTTTTGAGTTAGTTTTGAATCTGACTTCCATAATACATGGTTTGGTATTTATTAGTTAACCTACCCTTATGGTCATACCTACTATATAAAAACCTTCCCGGGAAATATAATAACCCGGGAAGCCTTTAACATTATCCTTTATGTCATGTATCATAATTAGAACTTTAGGAAATTCCCGATGATACTCTTCCTGTATTCATAATTCATTTCATCAAGTACAAGTACCTTTATTTCATTACCCAATAGATTCATTGTACCGTAATTCATACCAAGTACATGCCTTTGGATAAAGTTATGTGGCTTATAACCCCATAATTCCAACAAACCATACATTATCTGAGATACCTGGAATTGATAGTATTTAGATAGTATGCGTTTATTGTTATCTTCGGTTACCCAATCATTAAAGAACTTGGCTGAGAACGGGATGAATATAAGGTGTGTACACTGTTGACTGAGCAGCATCTTGCATAAATTCACTGCATGATCAATATCACATTCGGGTATTCTGTGAGATAGCTTATTTATGAAGTATGCAGCTGAATCAAAGTATGACCTATCAGTAACAAAACTATCCTGATTCTTAAAGGATTTGTTACGAAGGTTTAGTACTTGCATATCCTGTCTAAACACTACATCTGCATCCTGTTGGATCATTTCAGAATGTGGCATTACTTTAGTTTCGGGTACTAAATCAGAATATGATCCTGATATAAAGGGGATACCCAAGGATTCTGCTACTTCTTTTGCAATAGTAGTCTTACCAACACCGGATACTCCAGTGAACATAATTTTATAATCTCTCCACATATCTTTGAAGTTTTGTGAATGGTTCTAAAAAATCAGGTATCTTAAATGACCTAAGAGTATATTTATCCAACACCTTGAATAACTTTTCCCTACGTATTGAATTAGTACATCCTTTTACCCAAGGGATCTTTTTTATTGGATACATAGTAAGAGCTGTTCTAAGATCGATTAACGGTCTATTCTTTTGATACAGCTTTTCTAACTGGTCTTTGTTAATACCCTTGAACTCAACTTCTGGGTCATTTAGAAAAGCTTCTATACTAGTGTATAGATTTAAGAAACCTTTGGTCTTAACTTCACCCATACCATAATAACCAGGGATATCATCGGACTTATCTCCATTGAGTATAAGATAATCAACGCATTCCTCAGGAGAATAACCCATTATATCCTTACAGGTTTGAGGATGTATGATAATTTCCTTACTTGGGTTGAATATTTTTACCTTGTTACTCAATAACTGACAAAAATCTTTATCTGATGAAATGATAATAGATTTCCCAGGGTGGTTAATTACTAACCAGGCAATGTAATCATCTGATTCATGACCTAAACCCTTTTTATCCATAATCATTTGCACACCCATCAACCTTAATATCCTCCTGAGTAATCTTGTCTGTTTATTAAAGTCCTCATAATCCATGGTTATCTTACTACGGTGAGCTTTGTAACCTTCTATAAGATTATTTCGGAAATTACTTTGCTTACTCTCATGAGTATCAAAGGTTATTACCAAGTGACTTGGCTTAAACCTTACCAAATACGAATTAAGTATACGTAAGAATCCATATACCAATCCAGTATTTGACCCATTGTTAGACTTAAGGTTTTTGAATTTATGGTATGATCGATGGGCTAAGTTACTCCCATCGATCACCATAAGCATTCTTGGTTTTCTACCCCTCGTCGGGGATGTATTCTTCTTCTTCATCATCAGATTCTATTTGAGATTCATAGTCTATATCTTCATCAACAGGGAACATATTAGTAGTTATTTTCTTCAGCTTCCTCTTTGTAGTACCTATGGTATTTATAGAAGCAGCTTTCAATAACTTTTTCCTCAGATCAGAATCTTCCTCTATAAGCCTATGAAATGCCTCTTCCCCTCGGCATAATTTTTTGCCTTCGAATAGGTAAGTACCTCCAGATATCTTTTCTATTACCCCTACATCTTCCAGAGATTCCTCTAACCAGAAGTATCTATCAAACCCAACATCATGATACTTTGGGTTAAAGTATATGGGTGCTTTAGAAATGGTTTCACGGGGAGGTGATACCTTATTCTTTTTCATCTGTACTGTTACGTACTTACCAGCTCTTCTCTCCTTACCCTTGTATTTTATCTTCAGTGATTTACCCGAGAAAAAGGCTAATCTGATAGAAGCATAGAATTTTAATGCTGCTCCACCTGGGGTAGTATTTGTATCTTGTCCAAACCCTGCCCCCAACTTACTTCTTAGCTGGTTGATGCAAACCATGGTTACACCTAAGCGATATAATAATTCATTCCTGATACGGAACATTTTATATATCTGCTTTGCTCTATTTCCCATTTCGGCTTTACCATCAGCCATCTTTGAATCTATGGCTTCAAGTGAATCCAATGCTGCTATGGAATCTATCACTACCAATATGGGTTCGTTGTTCACTAACTTAGATCGGTAGTATATAGCAAGGTCTGCTATAGCATCAGATATAGTTTCTATTCTGGTATCATTCAGAACAGTTACTCTATCAGGATCCAAGCCATTAGCTTCTGCCCAAGAATTCATCCAGGCTTGCTCAGCATCAACCCATATTACATGTCCACCCAGCTGTTGTGTAGCATAAGCGAAATTATAGGCTATAAGAGATTTACCAGATGATTCCTCACCCATGATCTCTACTATCTTACCAAATGGAACACCACCACCCATTTGATAATTGAGTGCAAAGAATGTAGAAGGAATCCATAAACCGTGATGATTTATAGTACTGGCCTTTAACTGTAAAGAAGATCCATACTTCCTCAGTATTTCATTTTGTGTTGGTACTTTGAACTTACGTCCTCCTGGTTTTCTACCTGAGGATCCTTTGGTTTTTCTTGCCATAGCTACGTTTAATAAGATAAAAAAAGTGGGATATAAACTATACCCCACTAATAATATAGGTATCTATCCAGAACTTTTAGATATCTCCCTTATATGATTTTTTCTTTTTCTTCTTACTATCCTCTAGTTTCTTGTTTTTCTTTTTGGATTTCTTTTCCTTGATGTCATCATCGTCGTCATCCCCTTCATTGAGGAAGTTATTCAGCTTTTCCTGCAGATCATCATAGGAAAGGATATTTGCTCGTACGGCTTTTTCAAGATCTACATCCCCACGATACTTTTTATCAAGCTTACTCTTTTGGCAAGGTGATACAGAATAACTGGTGTCATTCTTTCCTGACCCTGTTCTAGTAATCTTAATATCATAACCTTCGATAGGATCTGTCATATCTCCCCAATCCTCTTCATCAAGATACAAATCAATAATATCCTGATATACGGATCTTGGGATCATCATTGGTTTATCAATTCTATCAGGGTCAATCTCCTTACCCTTAGAATCCTTATACCCAATGATACCTACCATGTATTTCCGTTTGGGAACTAATTTTGATGCTAATGCCTTATCATCATCGTCATCAGAATTTTTCAATTCCTGATACTTTTCCATGAACGGGCATGGTTCATCAAATGTAGCTGGAGAAATAATTCCTCCCTCCTTAGGACCAAGGTAGAATTGAATTATCTCTATACCAAGTTCTTCATCAGAACCTCTGGATTTAAGTCTTACTCGTGTAGTACCCTCTTTGGGATATAAAATACCCCCACCACCACTTCGCTTCTCTAAATCTTTCTTACGAGCAAGCATTTTTTCCCGGGTAGTCATTACCCCCTTTTTCTTTTCGGGTTTCTCTTTCATGGCTTTAATTGTTAGTTTCTATGTATAAGATTTCATTCAATGATAAAATAGTTGCTACTTGACCAGTTACGTCTACCACATCAACTTCTTTACCAGCATATATCCCGTAAGTTACTATAGAACCAACTTGTAATCCGGGATAATCATCAAGTTGTTCCTTACTTAGATTAGATATCTGAACAACTACCCCTTTTCTTGGTACAGTTTCTTTGTCACGGTCGGATGGTACGAATAAACCGCTTTGGGTTTGTACCTCCCCAGTAGGGGATAAAATAAGTACTCTACCATTTGTGGGAATACCCACTCCCTTCAGCTTTTCATGAATATCCCTGGCTTGGGATACAGAGATTAAATTAAGATTTACCTTTGACATAACTTTACTGTTTATGGTTATCTGAATCCATCTTGTTTGCGTATATTTGCTGATATAGTTCTTAGGATGTTCTCCCGGTTTTCATATGCCTTACATATACTTATTATACGTGTAGCTTCATAATCAGCTCTAAGCCATCTTTTTAATGCACCTTGGTATGCTTTGTTACTTTCAGCTTTGTGTGTTGCAGTTTCATTATTAACATTGCCAGATTCCTTATAGTATAACCAAGCTTTGCTATATGCCTGATCTTTCTCTTTCTCCAACTTATCCCTTTTGAATACCAACCTATCCCTTACCATGGTTAGCAAGGCATAATTAGATGGGCTTTTTCTAAGGGACTGGTTAACCATATTTTCGTCTATGGATAACTCTTTATCTAAGTCTATCTTGTATACCTTACCTCTGTAAGTTATCTTCAGTATATTCTTAGATATCTGAGATAACTTAGTTACGGTATTTTTATCCATAACACTAACATCCATGACGTTTTTGAAATTGTTCTTTGTTTTTCTTTATCTCTTCGCCATACAATTTTGGGTAATCCTCTATATCTATACCCTTATACTTTCTATGTTCTTCCAGATAAGCATCTACATCAAAATCTGGTTGAAGCATTTTTTTATAGTCATATCCAGGTATAAAAGGTAATTCCTCTGCCATAGACCGTCCTATAGTAAAGTCCATGGACATATTTATATCATTTATCTCAAACCCAAAGTATTTCTTAGTATCTGGGTTTCTACACGTATTCCAAATATCATAAACAACCCAAGTATTTATATCTTCTGGGTTAGCCAGATAATATACGGCATCATGTACAGTACATGTTTCAAGCAGTGGGGGTAAAACTCCATTTCGTATCTTCCAGTAATTAAGGATAGATGCAAACAATGTCATATCTGATGCAGCTGATTGACATGGGAAGTTTACACTTAATCTAACTGCGTATGCAGCTTCGGCATTATTATCGGAATATACCTGTGGTAATCTTCTTTTCCTACCAAACAAAGATTTTATATATCCATCCCTTACCAATACTTTTTCTTGTTTTTGCATGAATTTCTTGATCTTAGGATGCTCATGGAAGAACTCATTTAATTGTTGCTGAGCTTCATCTGGAGTAACAATAATACCAGCCTTTGGATCAGATAGTTTTACTGCTAACAGCTTACTTTGAATACCATAAATAATACCAAAGCATATTTGTTTAGCTTGCTTTCTCCGGGTTTTCCATATTTTGTATTCTGGGTGTTGTTCATCACTGTATGCTTTATCTGCTTCTTCATAAGATACACCATATTTCTTAGCTGCAATAGCTAAGTGAGGATCCTGACCCTTTGCAAATGCCTCTAGATAAGTTTCATCACCAGATAGATGAGCCATGATTCTTAACTCTGCCTGGGAATAGTCAAGTGCCATATATAACTTACCATTGGGAGCAACCAATTGTTTCTTTATATTTGGGTCAACTGAAGTCTTTGGTATTTGCTGAAGATTTGGTTCTTGAGAATTATGGTTTAATATACCATTGCCAACAAATTGATGACATTCGCTAATAGATAGGTCAAATACATTCTGTAAACCTATAGATTTAATACTTTTGATAGATACTTCTTTAAACATAACTTTATTTCTTTAGTTTTAACAAATCTACTAAGATTTTCTTTCTCAATGTTTATTCTTATTACAGAATATCCTAATTCTTTTAGTTTATTATCTCTAGTATCATCTTTGTTTTTAGTGTGGAATTGTTGTCCATCTATTTCTAGTATTACTTTACCAGGCAGTAAAAAATCTACGTGTATATTTAAGTTTTTGAAATAATATTGTAGTTTATATTCTATACCAAAACTTCTTAAAGCTTTAGCAAACCTATATTCTATAATGTTAGATGGGAACTGTATATCATATTCTGTAAGTGAATCTCTATAATATCTTCTAAGTTTACGATTTATTATGCGTAACTCAAAACTTAAACCGACCATAGCTTCTATAGCTTTAACAACTTTACCAGGATTAGATGATAAAAAATCTTCGGTTAAATCCAAAGAATAGATAAACTTAGATAATAGCTTTATCTCACTTTTAGTTAAATGATGTTTAGCTATATCATCTATAAGTATATTTTTGTTCGGTAACCTTAGATTGTAGTACTGCTGTAAAGAGGATAACTCCCATGAAGTTAAGTTAAGCTTGCTCTTAAGGTCATTCTTATTATTAGAATTACTTATAGTGGATTCCAATATCTCTAGTGGTATGAGTTTTTTTGGCCTATACCAATTAACCTTATTAGAGTTATTATCACCTTTTTGTTTTTCTGCAATTTTATCCCTATGTGATTTATCTATATCTTCCTTTGTAAACCATTTATAAAGAGATCCTCTTACTATTCTATGACCTAAACCGAAATGATATTGAAAATCTTTTATCTTCCAATTGTTATCAAAGAAATAATACTGAAGATCTCTTTTCTTAATGTACCTTTTACCATCTATAACCTCTAACTGAAGTTTTCTTCTTGGGCCTTTCAGGGATTTTATTTCTAAGGGTCTATTGTTTTTCTTCTCCGACATACTTTAATAATTTAATTTTATTATCAATAGTATTTCGGTCTTTGTTGTAAATTTCCCTTAATTTCTTTTCTCCTTGATTAGTGATAAATATATGGTCTAAAGTACAGTTTATAGTAGTACCGTCTTCTAGTTCTACTTGATACATATCTTGTATACCCTTGTGAATAAAATTGATTATAGGTTTCCAACCTTCCCGAGTTATTACTTTAATATTATTTAGAGTTTCTTTTGGTAATGTACCTAAATAATCTAACCTTAAATCACCAACAGAAGTCTTTATTATAGTGTCCCCAGATAAGCAACTCAATCGACCAGAAGTAGTACCATGAATAAGGAATCTACCGTGTAGTTTATCATCGTCTTGTACCTTATCATGCCACCCTTCTATATAAGTGGTATACATCTTCTTAAGACCTCTCAATTCCAATAAATTATCCAGGAATATTGCCTTTGGACTTTTTGGATTCTTTACTGTTAATCGGAGTTCTACCAAAGTATCTTCATCAGTACTTGGCTTATCAGTATCCTTGTTTGTCTTTTTATCCTTGGTATACTTTATAACTGGGAACCTAAACCCATCTTCAGAATACAATATCCTGGGTAAATCAACTGGGCTACCAAGATTTATATCCCGGATTAGTTCCAATTCCTTTTTAGTAGTAAATATACCTGTACGAATATTGGATATCTTTTCTTCCCGGGTTTTTATTTTCCTTTGGTCCTTAGGATCATTGTAATCCAATTTTTCTAATTCCCTTTCAATAGATTCAATATATTCTTCTATTCGCTGGTTTTTTAATATTCTAGAGAATTTCTTAACTCGCGGAAGATTCAAGCAATTAAAAGTTGCTTGTTCAATTTTAGGTTTATAAGATTCAAGCAATTCCTGATTGAACCCCCTATCAAGATACAAACCTGTTTTTTCTGCTTGTTGAAGTACTCTTGATGCAGGCATTATAAGATGCCTTAACAAATTATACATACCTATGTCTATGAGTTTCTTTTCGAAAAACATAGTTAATCTTAAAGTATAATCCGTATCCTGACACCCATATTTACATAATGGTTCAAGAGGTTTTTTATCCCAGGGTATTTTTTCAAAGTTATCTTCCTTTTCATAATCTCCATGTTCAGGTAGATACCTTCTTACCATCGACTTCAGATCGTTGGGTTTCTCTTCATTTAATAGGTATTTCATAAGCATCCCATCAAGGATTGTACCTCTCGCATATATACCAAACAACTCGAATATCTGAAAGTCGAATTTTACATTCCAACCTACTTTGGTAATATTGGTATTCTCTACCACTTTACGACCAAAATATCTTAACCATTTCAACCAATTAGGATTATCAAACTCATGATGGCATAATGGTATAGAACAACCCGAACCAACTTGAAATGTTACGGATAAAATTGTTGGTTTGAAAGAATGGTTGTAAATGCTTTCAGCATTTGTCTCGAAGTCAACACTAGCTATACCTGTTCTTACACAGGCTTTAACTAATCTCTTTAACTCCTTGAAGTTCTTGATTATCTTATACCTTGATTCCATATACTTGTATATTTATATACAAATAGTTTCTTGTTATACCCTATCAGAAAGATGATCTTAGTCTACAAAAAAGACAGTATAAGTTAATATACTGTCTTGTATGAATTACCACCTAAGATATAGAGTAGATAGTATGAAATAACCTAATTTCCTATACCAGGGTTCATTAGTATCTAGATCAACTGATCCAGTCCTATATGGATATATATCCAGTGCATATAATAAGTTATGAGCCCTCCATTTAATGATCATACCAACTTTGGTTCTTTTGTTTATTGCCCAATCATCTTTGGTTTGTAACTCATTTACCTTTTCTCTTAATGTATCAATTACATCCTCCATATCACTTATCGATTTGATGCGATAAGAATTTGTTATGGTTGTTACTGAATTACCCAGTGATATTTGACAACTTGGGTATTTAGGTAGTGTGATTAACATAGGATAAATAATTTGTGTACTCGGAGCGGGAATCGAACCCGCACAGCCACTACTGGCCACAGGATTTTAAGTCCGGTGTGTCTACCTATTCCACCATCCGAGCAACTGGAGGGAGTTACTGTTCTTCACTCCCACCCATCAGATAATCTTCGGCTTTTACCTTTAGGTCGCATCTCGATCATAATCCAAAATATCTGATGTTTGTAGCCCATAGCAGAATCGAACTGCCCTTTCAAGAATGAAAATCTTGCGTCCTAACCTATAGACGAATGGGCCATAAATAAAGAAGACTAAGCGTCATCCTGTACCATCCATAGAGCTTATACTAGTATAAGCTATACTTCTAAATTGTGACAGCCAATTAAGGATGAATTATTCCAGGTAATTTACCATATTTTCACCAATAGTCGTTTGTCTTCTTTTGTAGGGAAGACAGGATTCGAACCTGCGATCTCTTGCTCCCAAAGCAAGCACTCTAACCTGACTGAGCCACTTCCCTATTTAGTTGAGCTACCAGGATTCGAACCTGGAATTTCAGAACCAAAATCTGACGTGTTACCATTACACCATAGATCAATTTGCGGAGAGTAAGGGATTCGAACCCCTGCATCATTTCTGATCTAGTGCATTTCAAGTGCACCCCCTTATAACCACTTGGGTAACTCTCCATAGTATATTATAAAAATGGGTATCTGTCTATATCACTACCGTCAGTACCCAAACCAGGACTTTTTATGTCCAGCAGCGCAAAGTAAAGGACTTTAAGTGGACCCAGAGGGGTATGATCCCCCGACCTTCTGATTATGAGTCAGCTGCTCTGACCTACTGAGCTATGGGTCCAGGAAGAGAGGAGTAAATTGAATCAAAATCCACTACTAAGGCCTACTACAAAAGAAACACATCCAAAAACTACCAATTACCCCTCTCTATATTTTATCTTAACTCCATCTGTATAGATGTTTTAAGTTTCAGCCAGTCTTTTTTATAGCTATGCAAACTATCAATAGTATGATATAAATATCCGGGTTGAATTTTAATTTCTCTAGCTACGTATTCCATTAACTTCCAAGCCAGGTATACATCATTACCAAAGTGAGTAACGAAGTCTGATGATCTTTGGTGATAACAAATGTTCAATTGCTTTTCGCCTTTTGCATTCTCTCTTACCAAGAAGTCATAGTACATAGAACAGGGAATTCTATGCTCTCCACTTAAGTAATTGGCATCACAATCATCTGTTTGGCCATCTTCCCCATAAATATTCAGGATAGCTTTACGAGTATCTTGGTCATTTTTTAGTAATTCTATTACAGCACCAAGTTTAGTAAGGATTTTACCTTTGAAATATACTATGCTGTTAATCCTCTCGGCATAGGTATAATCAAAATATAGATCTTTTGACAAGAACTCTTCCCATACTTCTTTACGTAATTCCCAAGCTTTACCAGGATTTATCATTTTACCACTTACTCGTTCTGCAAATTCTGCATCTGCCCAATCCTTTGACTTTATAAATACGAACAAGGGTGAAGGATCATCCATGTGAGTCAAACAGTATTGTTCACATATCAACTCCTTGGTGATGTAGTCATCTTTGCCTTCTATATTTTTATTTTGATAGGTCTTTGGCTTTACCTCTGTACCCATCTCATACAAATTTCTTGCCGTCTCAGACATCAATTCGTAAGGATTTGAATATATTCTCATATCATCTTTGTTTAAATAGTTTTACACAATTCCAATAACACCCATCGTATGATATACGGATTATTATATCTCTACCGTACCTATCTGGGTATTTATCCTTTTCTATCTCTATCAGTACTTTCTTCTTTTTCTTCATTTAGATATCGCCTTATCTTTCTCTTCAACTTTCTAAGATCTTTCCTACTTATATTAGCTATGGTATTAAATACCCAACCACCATCTGTAGAAAATATTATATCTATATCTCCACCAAGCTTACTTGTGTAAGGAGACTTCTTTACCTCTATATTCATTGCATTTGATTTGCAATTTAATAGATCTTGGTATCTTAGAAAGGTAGCCAGTCTTCATCTCCTAAAGTACAATCTTTTGCTAATGTTTTTGGGTATTTGAATAATTCTGGTCTGAGTACTTTCAAAGCTCGTTTATGCACCTTATATTTTATCTTGTCTGGGTCTACTTCTAGTAAGTATTTTAACCTATCGTACCAGTTATAATCGTATATTCCCCACTTCTTACTAAGCTTCAACAAATCCTCATGAGCATGATACATTAACAGTACAGTATCATCATTGAATATCTGGCTGAAATGTATACATACGTGGAATGATTGGCTGTTAGTGAATAAGTACTCACCTATCCTTTGTATCAGTAGTAAATCACATATCAAACGCTTAGTTACTTCTGAAGCCCTCATGAAGACTGTTATCATGGGATTATCCATACCAGCCTTCTTTGATACAGTCATAGACAATAAGCAATTTTTTCCATGGGCATGCTTATTGTCAAACTGATACCCTAGATTAAATATCTTCCTTGAGTTGAGTGCCGATTTTACTTCTTGCTTCAGATCGTATAGCTGTTTCTCGTCAATGTAATTTGCTACCAATGACTTCCACTTTGCCATGGTATAATTAAAGTGTCTCCCAAAATCAAACTCGGGGTCTACTAGAGGATTTCGTATATAAATAACTAAATCATTTATATATTGAGCTTTACCAATTCTTTGTATATCAAAACCTTCCCTATTAAAAAGGAATAACCGGTTGAGTTCTTCCCAGGCTCTTGTACTGTTACGGAACTCTAACCGGTAATTGTTGTTACTACTCATCTGACTTCTCTTCTTCTGGTATATCCTCTGAATCAAAATCATCATCCACATCACTGGGAGTAAATGATAACAACTTCTTTTTGATTACAGGTTCTGCTGGTACTAAGTTTAACCCATACTTCTGACTAAACTTAAGGTATACCTTCTTTATCATATTTCGCTTTACGATAGAAGGACATACTTCAGGTAATGGTATACCTTCCCAATCACCTATCTCCAAAGTACCAGCTTTCATGGATTTCTGTTCATAACCCAGATCATTGCGCAATACCTTGAAAGCTCTGAAACTATGACCAAATGTACGGTATACTTTCTCGTCACTGGTCATAAGTTTCTTCAGTGATTTTCTTATCTTCTTTCTACGGAAGTCGTTTTTGCAATTCTCTTTCAAGAACTTCTTTATATCCTTCCGGTTATTATAAATAAGTATAACAGTATCATTAGCCCAAGCAGACTTCATGAGTAGCTTTATAGTAAAATCATCATGGCCATAGATATAACGCCCCATCCTACAAAACAGAAGCAAATCTATGGGCAATCTGGTAACTATATCTGAAGATCTAGTTATGATGGTTATCTCGGGTTTTTCTACACCAATTTTACGGGAGAATATACCGCCTACCAAACAACCCTTACCACTACCATGGTTATCTGCAAAGTGGAATCCTATATGGTAATTTCTGTTTACTACCTTATTCTCTTCCAGCTTTCTTATCATTAGTTTGGCTTTATCCAATACGTCCAGATCAAGATAGTTACCTATCAGTCCAGTCCATTTGGTTTGAGTATACCCAAACATTTTACCAAAATCAAACTCGGGGTCAAATATAGAGGATTCTATTTCTACCCACAAGTCATAGGTAAATAAGGAATCAGTCAGATTATACCCATTACCCTCATCAAACCATTCTTTGGTTTTACATAAGAAATTTTCTACTATCTTCTCCCAGGCATCTACTGGGTCCTTTGCTTTTATTAAGTTCATATCAGTAGTTGGATTTTTGTCTGAACCGGTTTACATAGTTTTTCTTGAAGTAAATGTAGAATACATTCTCTGAACACATATCAATCCAGCTTAAGTATCCACAGAAGTATATGAATGCCTTTACCAATTCTGCCTGGTATTTTAATTCCTGAGTCATAACCTGGGATTGTTTCCATGGTTTATTTTTCAAGAAGTTCCGGGCAATGTTTAAGTGGTGAGTTATCTTCCATAGTATGTAAGGATACTGTAAATAATAATCGTTTACATTATACATACGACCACCCAACATAAGTTTTTCATTAAACCCTTTTATCAAAGGATTATCAGAATCCATTTCATTATACTCTTTGAGTAGATTCTTTATGTTACCAGGGTATGCTTTTTCTATATGACCACTATCTGACAATAATAAATTACCTACACCCATAGCCAATGCTAATATATCTCCACTATCAACATTCTTACCATACCATTTACCATAGTAATTCCAGTTATCATAATAATTCTTATACTCCTTTATAATAAAGGATTTGATATCCTCTGGTTGGATATTAGCATAAATGAGTAGTTCTACAAAGAAGTGTATGGCATCGGCATTTTCCTCATTGGCATTTTGCAAATGATTCAAAACCTCTACATATTCTGGTGTATCACCTCCTTCACTTATAATCTTTGCTTGATTCTTTTCGAAGCATTCGCTTACTAATTGGAAAGACTCATACCCCTCAGATAATTCCTCTACTATACGAGAGGTAAAATCCTTAAGCAATGTCTGACTTGCCTTGGTATTTATATCTATGGGATACTGAGGTAACCCCTCTATACCAATATACCTTTCAAGGAGACCTTTTTGCATTTCATAGATCTCCTCCAGGAATTTATTACCCTCTATCTTTTTTGGTTCTTGAATAATGTCCCGTGAGTCCATGGTAATAATTATTTGTTATCGCTTGATCCAAAACCTTTAGTTCCTCGTGTTCCCCAATTCTCAGCTAATGTAATATACTGTTCATAGGTTACTTCTACCGGTGTAGATAGTATGATTGGTACATGAATCAACTGGATTATCTTCATGTTAGTTTGGAGAGGTATACTAACTGATTCGGGACCAGAGTTAAGTATACCTATATGAACCTCCCCAGTATATGGACTGTCTATAATTTCTGCAGTATATATCAAACCTAATTTAGTTGATACTCCTGATTTGTTTGCTACCATTAACATAGACTCCATTGGATCTATCAGAACTCGTATACCAGATGGGATAAGTAATCTAGATCCTGGTTTCATTACTACCTCAAGATCTGATATATCCTCTTCACCTTTCCTGGGTCTAAATCCCAAATATCCTTTTTCTAACATAACCCTATTTACCTCGATTGACTCTATAGCACGGATATTCAATTGAGGTACATAGAAATCGATACCAGCATCCCCGTTATTTGCTCGGTTGGGGCTTTTTACTGTGCGAACTTTAGTAAAGAGTAATGGTTTCATTTGTTATTGAATTTACGGTAAAGTTGTCTTGCTTCATCTCGAGATAATTCATATTTTGCCTGAAGTTTATCAATTATCTCTTTTTTGGATAAGTTATCCCTCTTTAGTTTACGGTAATATTTCTTACACCCTTCTACATCTACCAATGATTCCAGATCTTTGTAGTTATTCTCTGATTCCAACTCTTTCCGGGTTTTGCCCATTAGTGCTGTGAACTTGATACAACATAATTCTGAATCCCCACACATCTTACATTCTTTGGTTGATAAGTCGTAATGCTTACCAAAGCATGGATCAGAATTAGTTCCAATGGTTGAAATATCCAAGGGTTTTAGGATATCCCCATGTTCCAATTCCTCCCTTGCATCCTTAAGCAAGTCTTTTTTCTTCTTGGCCATTTGAAAACCTTATTTGAGTTAAACTAGATTCTGTTTGAAGATAATAGGTTTTTTGTGATCATTGTTGTAGAATAGTACATGTACTAGATATTAGGCAATCAAACTATCCCATCGTATATACGTACGCATTGTTATGAGTTTTTCTTTAGAAAAACGAAATAACCTCCAGCTTGCTGGAGTACTTAGGCTTAAGTTATAAGCTATAAGCTAAGCTTAAAGATCTGTGCGCAAGCATATATGGGCGCAGTCTGCATACGTGCATATACGCCATACTATGGGTTTTCAATTTTAATTACCTTAAGCTTTTCCTTCAAGTAGTAGTTCTTACGGTGGTTCCCATGCCTTTTAAGGTAATTCCCTGGGAATACCAAGTCATCTAGATAAGCTTTCTTCTTACTCATATGAGTTCTTGCTAATCGTCCGAGTATCTGTAAGGATTTTTCATTAGAATCCATGGATGCAGTATTCTGCAGATATTTCAATTCAGGGAAATTCTGTCCTCTAGAAATGATCGTGGTAGCTATAAGTATATCAATTTCCCCGTTTCTAAACGATCTAAGAATTTCATCTCGCCCTTTTGTATTATGATGTACATATTGTATTGTGTATTCATCCCCAAGATGCTTGGTGTAATACTTGTAAAGTTTCTCGCAGTGATCAATGAACTTACATACAATCAACATTGGTAGTCTATTATACCTCAGGTTAAACTTAGTTCTCCTAAGAGATAACTCATAGGCTTTTACATTATCTGTAATTACCTTCTTGTATTCTGTGGGGTAATCGTCATTACCAGAGTACTTGAAAGGAGCATATATCATCTTGCAAACTATTGGTGTTGAGTATCCCTTTTTAACCATTTCTGCAAGTTTAACCTCATTTACCTTATCACCTATAAAGCTTATGATATTCATATTATGAACTAGCTTCTTCTTTAACTGGCTCATATAAAGAGTTCCACTCAGTCCAACTCTTATTCTAGAGTTATACAAGTGCTGAATAACCGTCTTATAGGTTTTATTATCTATAACATCAGCCTCATCTATCAGAACCATATCTACCTCTGAAAGGAACTTTTGATATTTCTTAATATTGGCTGCTAGAGACTGTACCATACATACATTGAAATTTCCCCAGTTATTACACTTACTGCCTTGTATAAATGCCATATCCTCTCCGGGAAGTAGTTGTGGTATTTCAGTTTTGAATTGCTTGAACAGATCAGAACTATTCAACAACAATACAGTTTTTAATTTTCTCTTGAATGCTTCATGTAAGCCACAAAAAATTAAGGTATTATGACATATAAAACCGTCAGCTATGTAATGATGTACATCTTCTACACATATATCATAGCAATCGTATTCTGGTATTACTTCTATGGATTTAATTTTATCCCAATAAACCTCTTTTGAAAAGTTAAGTATATCTTTTAACCATTGGTTATTACTATTATACCTACAAAATTCTTCTAGAGTACTTAAAGTCAATCTGCTGATATCTCTCAATTGATTACGAATGGTTCTATTTAGATCAGGGAAAATCCCTTTGGTATTAGATTGTTTAAGATATATATCTCTAACTACTTTACCAATTTCAACCGGCAGTTTGTCTCCATAATGATTTCTTATTGGTCTATTTATATACCTTTTACGGGATATTCTCATAGGAATAAGTTCTTGAAACTTATCTACTTGAGTAGACGGTATCCTTAATCTATATGTTACACCTTTCTTACCTTTATATAAAGTCTCTTTAGGTGATACAAAACTATGTATCCCTATACTAAGTAATAATAATTGTAATCTATGGATATTCTCTTCACAAACCGAACTGAAGGAATATTCTCTTACTTTATTATGTTTACTACCATCAGTATCCCATAAACCAGCTATATATTGACAACGTATGTCTGTTGGGGCATTCATAATAATATCTGGTATTACCTTATGATGTGAATCGTTTACTAATTCTGGATATTTACTCAATAACAGCCTAGATAGTTCTTTATCAGATTTACTTATATACCACCCATTTTTAATCCTCCTATGAGGGATATATTTTACATTAGTTTTACTTATACTATTCAGTATATTAATAATCTCATCTCTATTTTCTGTATCAACTCCAGATATACTAATATGTATTCTTGAATCAGAAATTTTACGTATGCAGCCATCACCATGTAGATTTCCCATAAGATAAGCTTCATCTAACCACTTCTGATTAGATTTAAACTTACTCTTTATTTTGGGTTTATAAATTGGTATACTATCACCTATCTTTAGTGTATTAGCTAATACCCAATCTAAATTGCCCTGAGAATTTACAGTAAAATATCTATGCCTATCAAACCCACATATTTGGGTATATCCCATTTTGGTAGTGATTTTAATGGCCTTTATTCTATTGTATACCCCAGCAGTTATTTTATGGTATAATCCATCTTTACCTAAGACTTTGTATGATTTGTTTAATTTACCATCTCTATCCATCATATCTGATATCTTCTTGACCCCATGGTCGGTGTATACCAGAGAATCCTTGCCTATGCACTTCCCAAAATTAACGGCCAGGTCAGAAGCACATATAATAAAAGGTATATTACCAACCTTGTTAAAAAGAATTTTTTCTAGAGCTTTCTTTTGTACTTCACGAAGTAACTTATCCCCAAGCTGGTTTGGTACTTCTGGAGTGATACCTAACTTAGGTCTTTGATCTATTATTTTTACCTTTTGTCCAGTTTTAATACACTCCTGATATACCTTGTTTAATAGGCCTATCCTGAATTGCCCATAATCGGATATATACTTTACATACCCATCCCAATTGTTTGCCCTGCTATACATTCGGATATGCCAAGCATCTGGGTGCTTAATCCTAAAGATATTATACAATCGATTTGTGAACTTAGCAGGGCCACTAAGCTCACAAACATTACAACTCTTTATGGTTATAGTTATCATATTACCTATTTTTTGAAGTCATCCCAATTTACATTACTTGTAGCCTGTCTAGCTACTATATTAAACTTTGCCATATAATTTATAACCCTTTGTCTAGCTTTATCTCCAGCTAAGTCTTCTATCTTGGGTATACCATTGCAAAATTCTAAAGCATAGAACTGAGCATTTACAAATGTTTCATAGTCAATACCAATTTCATCTGATAGTTTCCTTGCCCGTACAAACCATACATATTCTTGAGGGTTAGTATCATATTGGTTTGATATACCAATTCTATCGAGTATTTCCTTAGTATAATACCCATACAATTCTTTGGTACATTCTTTGGAGTCATCACTCTTTACTTCCTTCTCAGCCTCATATACATCCATTATCCAATTGACCCTCTGATGTAACCAATTTGCACAGAAGTTATAGTTAACCCTTTTAGCTTGGGACATTAACTTTAATCCGGTGCTTACAAATTCTATATACCCTTCCCTGGGTTCGAATCCATATCTTGAACAGAATTCATTTACAACGGGAACCAATTCTTTTATGGCAGCCCATTGCATATCGGTCTGTTTAATCTTGGTTACACCCATATGTTTAAGTTTGATTCTAGTAGAATATATAATATCAGCTAATAAGTTTGCATCCCCTATACTACTTGAGGTTCTACGAACAGCTTGCTTTTGTATTACTTTATTGCCCGATATTAGTGACCTATGATCTAAAGCATATTGCCTGGCCTTAAGAAAAAATTTATCCAGGAATGCTTCGGATACTTGGTCTCCCATACTATTCCACAATTCCCTAAATTGCGATTTAGTAATATGTATAGAAGGCTCTCTTTTCATTATAATTTCAATCTTGATTTTATAGATAATAGTTCTTGATAACTCTGATATGTAGCTGATCGTACGTATTCTAAAGTCTTTATTTTACCCAGGGAATTAACATCCTCTCCATCGGGAAGGAATACCACCTTTACTTTTTTGAAAGGTACTAATTTGAATGCCAAATCCAATGCCTTATCCTTGGCATCTGGGTCAATCAATATTATAAACTTTTCTACTAGGCTTTTGATAAACTTGTTTACCTGATATCTTGAAATTGACTTACCTCCGGTTGCTATTCCGTTTTCCCCAATGGTTTCTGCATTTATTGCTCCTTCACAAATATAAACGGTACGGAACATTTCTAGAGCATCTGCATTATAAATAATAAAACTCTTTCCCAAACCAGTTACATCTACTTCTGGGTTATTATATTTGGGGCCAGCGCCCATATATAAACGGGCATTAAAGTAAACTAATTTACCATGCTCTATAAAGGGTATTATAATATAACCAAGGTACTTACCCTTATTACAATATCCCCAACCTTTACGAGCTAACTCTTCTATCTTAAATCCCCGTTTCTTAAGGTAATTCCTGGCAGACCTTGCCAATAGAGAAGTGCCCATAGATATGTTCTTGAATCCCTCTGGAAGGAAGAACTCTTTCTTACCTTTTAACTCAACCTTCTCTTCTTTGAATACATATCCAGAATAATCTCCTGATTTGAGTATAGATAGTACTTCTTGAAAACTATCTGTACTCTCCAAATACATTACCAAACTTATAGGAGAAGGATGTTCACCACACTTAAAACAATTACATCGATTGTTTGAAAGGTTGATACCAAACTTCTTTTCTCCTCCACAGTAGGGACAGTCTGACTTCATCCATCCCCTACGATAATCGAAGGCCTTCAACTTATATCTAAAATATTCATGTAAACGACCTTTAGTATGGTTATTTAGTCTCATAATATAAAAATACCCGACCTTAGCCGGGTAATGTTTAGGGTTATTACATATGTTCTGTAGTAGTGAACTCAACTATTATTTCATGCTGGCAATTTGGGCATGTTATATAATTTTTATGGTTTAATCCAATTCCTACTACCTTTAAGTCTAAGAAAGAATAGGATATCATTTCTTTACAGTGTGGACATATTTTTACATTATCACTTTCTGATAAATAAGCTTTTGATTTTGAAATTACATGTGCCATAGTTTTTAAGTATTAAATGTCTCCGCTGGTTTGTGATCTTTTCTTTGGATCCGCATTGGGATTACTTACTACCTTTTTCTTCTTAAGAAGGTCATCTACATGCTTACCTATTGATTCATCATATTTAGCTCTGGCTTCTTTAGAGAACTCTTTCATACGTTGTCTATCAGGATCCATGTTAAACAGAACTCTTCCACTCGGTTTACCATCTCGTTGAACCACTATTTCCATTCGCATTATACCATGTTCCTCTTCCTCTTGGGTAGAATTAAGTCCCATGATACATTTGGCATTTCGGATAATATTTACTGCTGATGCAATATCATTATCCTCATACCTGGTCTCTTGATGTTTACCTCCTTCTCGAGTAACGTGTTGAGCAGTCCATATTGCATCTAGCCCAAGCTCGTCCCCAAGATTATCTAAATTGATATAGATATTATCTATACGTTCTACGTCGTCTTTATCCCGTTCTATTGAAGCTAACTTTGCAGCATAGTCAACTATCAATACATTTACCTTGATACCCCTTTCAGCTTCCAGCTTTAAGATAATGTTCTTGATCTTATTGCAATCATCTATCTTAGCTGCTACTCGTTCTACGATAAATTCAACACCAAGACGTTTATACTTACGCATATGTCTCTGTTCCAATTTATCATAATCTCCTGAGAGCATTTCGGATTTAGTTTTATTAAGAGTAGATTGAACCATTCGGTCCATCAATTGGTTCTTCCCATTTTCAGTGTCTATGTATAGAACATTTCTTTTCATTGCCAGATAACCCCTGGCTACATTGATAAGAGCAAATGTCTTTCTTCTCTTAGGTTTATCGATCAATACAAAAATACTGTTCTTAGGATAACCATCTCCATTACCTAATTTATTTAATTGCCAGAATGGAGTAGGCATTACATCTGGGTCTACCTTCCTTAACAACTGTCTTTTTGCAGTACCACTAACCATCATCAGGGGTTCATCCTTTTTCTGAGGTTTGGAGTTCTGCAATATCTTGGTTAGTTTAGTTTGGTAGGATTCATATGAATTGTAATCAGAGAAATCCATACTTTCATTCAAAGCCTTCAATTCAATATATGCAATGAACTTGTGTATGTTTTCCAAGATAATGTCAGTATCTTTTAGAGGTTTACCATATAAGTCTGATACTATCTTATGGATATTCGGTATGTCATCCTTAGTTACAAGGTCTATATAATCCTTTCCTTCCAACAGAGTTTTTATCTGTTCCACTATTAGAACTTCACTCGGTAATCTGCTATACTTCTTTACAAACTTAATCAAGGCTTCTACAATGATAGAATGTTCTATCAGAGTAAAATACCCGGGCTTAATCTTAGGAATGTATAGCATAGATTCCTTACCCTGTACTAAAAACCTTAACACTTCTAACTGAAATTCCAGTGAAAAGGTAAACTTATCACAGGAGTTTAACCTTTTCTTTACCCTATTTTGTTTCATATTATAAGTAGAATTCATTTATAACTTCAATAGTATCTACTAGATAATATAGTTCAATAGACCTGTTTTTAGCTGACTATTCACCCGTCAGGTGAAATTTTTTAATAAAATTCAACAACTTGTTTTATTTTATATTATATTTGCATTGTAAAAATATATCCACTACTATGAAAGGCAATAACGGGAGTGAATTACATCGATTAACTGAGTTGAAACCCTATGATCAGGATTTATTTAATCGGATGTATAAAACTTGTAAACCTCTGATAAGGAGGTTAACTAAAGGGGTTGATTCTAGAAGATTTAATGTTAGTCAGGATATTATCCAATCTTATTTCTGGGATAAGTTCTTATATGTATTCAATAAATACCAGGATAAATATGATGAGGAAAGGTTAAAGGCTACTATCTTATCTTCCCTGCAAACATTCAAAAGCAAATTGCTTAGGAATGCTTATACTAAACAGGCAGAGTTTAATCAAGAGTTAACCTCATTGGAAAATCTATTTGATAATAATAAAGAATTACTTGATGATTCTGAGGAGTCCCGTATCAAGGAAGAGCAATCCATTGAATTCCATAAATATATGAAGGAACATCTTACTCAGGATGAATACCTGGTGATGCAAATTCAGTTGGATCCTCCTAAATGGTTCGAGGATAAAATTAAGGAATCACATGGCAAATTATCTATCCTTCATCTAATAGATTACTTTGAATTGCCCCGGGATAAAACTTCTATCAATTTCTTTTCTCGGATACGAAAAAATATACAGAAAACCCTGGAACAAGCTTCTATTGACTTAAAGAAATAAAAAGCCGGGGTAAGATTATTGCTAACCTTGCCCCGGCCCCACTTAACCAACTCAACTATGGCTCAGCTTAATATGAAGTTTTGAAAGGGTTAGATATACAAGCTTGAATAAGGCCGACTGGGTTATTCCGAGTATTTATAATAAAGGATAAGTTCATTTTATACCCAAAAGTACCGCCAGTAGAGGATGTATTTTTACCTTTAGCATATACATAAAGAGAATAATTTGAACTGCTAGTATAACCCAATTGTACATTCAAACTAGAATATATATCTGATGAGGGTTCCCCATAGCTCTGATAATAACCATAACTTGGGGGTATGTCACCATATTTTTCGGTCACAGCTTCCAATATATCCTCCCATCTACTATCATATGAAATCAGTAATTGTTTTACATCTATTGATCTATTACTGAATTCTGATACTCCCTGGTCTAATTTGCATAACAGATCTAAATTAAATACTCCCCGTGAATAGTTGGCCCTTATTACTAATGATGCCGAACTTGATCTCTCATATTTCAAGATTTCGGTAGCTTTGAAAGATAGAATAGTACTTTCTTGTAAAATATACCTATCTAATCCAAGAGCTAATCTGGTTAAACCATCTACTTTAGAGTTATTAAGTAAACTATAACCGTGGTTAGGTAATATATTACCAAGGCTATGAAAGCTATTTAGTTCAAATATAGCTACAGGTATCATATCATCAGATAAAGATCCAGTATCTATAGAACCATCCCATACCACAGAGCTATGACTTACTTGGGGCCCGACTACTCTTATACCCCACTGACTATCCGATAAGCTTATGTTTTCCAATATAGGCGAAGTAGTATATATTAATATACCTATGCCAATTTCTCTCCATTGGTATCCTCCTGCGGTCTTTTTGACAGGTTTATCACTTGTAGCTAATTTACAACCGTTTATAATTAGTTTAGTGAATGTATAGGTATCAATATCTCCCTCAGATTTAACCGTATATTCTATTTCTATACCCTTACCTTGACTGTTCATTTGAGTGGTCAAATATCTATTAAGGGTATCTACTTGTATCACTCGGGATTCAAGGGAACTTACTCTTGATTTTATATCCAGAATATCAAGTGGATGTAATCCGAATGGAGCCACTGGATATTTACCACCGGCAGGTACCAAACACAGTATGTAATTAAAATCAGATATAAGGGCTTTCAACCTAACACTTTCAGTATCCTCATTCCATGAGGTATTCCAACCTACTAGGTATATACCTATGATAGTTTCTGTATTTGGGTCAAAACTTATCCCACTTTTACTTATAGCCTGTAATACCTCCTCATAGTTCCACTTAAGTATGGTAGATAGATAAGTCTTACTATCTAAAGTTAACCAGTTACAAATAAAGTTAGCTAAACTCGGAGGGTTTTCAGAATTGTTTGGCCTATAGGTATGTGAAGCCTTTACTATGAATGATACTAACTTGGTTGGGTTAGTAGTACTTGGCCATCCCCCCTCAGGTTGCATACCATTAAAGGTAAGTGTGTCTGGTGCTATGTGGCACAAACCATCTGGTGTAGTATAGGCATTGAATACCTGACCTGCATTGTTATTCTTATCCGAAAGGAATACTCTTCTGGATTTACCCTTTAACATGGATAAACCTTTTGCACCAGAATTGGACTTGAATATACTGGTTATAGTTACACTTGTCTTTGAAGTATCTACCCAGTCGAATCCACAGATTGGCCCAGTACCAACACCTATTGCCAATGGTTCCATTATTTCTTTGGATTCTATGGGGTCACCATATACTTGATAGAATCTAGGTTGTACCACTCCGTTTACAACCTCAGTATTATTGTTGCTTGCCATATTAAATCTTAAGTTTATCTAAGTTATTATCAATATATATCAAAGCTTTAGCCAATGAATCTACTAATTTATAGTTAACCCTATCATCTTCCAATAACTTAACATCATCTGGATTATCCTGGAACAGCCATTCTATTAATACTGCCCAATAGTTGTTACCCATTAAGACTGTAAAGTTAGATTCCTTATCGGGATCCCCATCAGACATATCCACCCGATGTTTATAACCGTCATAGGTAGGAAAGTCTTTCTGAAGTTGTTCATATATTACCGTTGCAAGGAGGTCTGATCTGGTCTGGCCTTTGGAGGTATATATTTCAAAACCCCGTGCAGTGCACCACTCATTCCCCATGCCTGCAGCATTATTATGGAGAGATACTAGAAGCTTAGTTCCATTACGAGGTGATTCTATATTATTTGCAATTTCTTTTCTTCTAGATAATCCAATTTCGGTATCTGATGAAGTAGTGAATTTAACATCAAATCCCTCATGGATAAGTCTTTGGGCTAACCATTGGCCAACCTTACGACTCCATATATATTCTTTATGATTACCATCAGGTGATTGCTTTCCAGGTACATCTGAACCGTGAGCAAAATCAATTATAGGTAAAAGGTTTCTTGACATGGCTTATAATTTTTTAAGGTACATTAACTTAAGTCCGTTGAGATATATACTCACCGATTGATCCATACCAGAAATGGAGAACTGATCATTGGGCATATATATCTGTTCTATTACCAGATCTTTAATGGCTTCATTATCAGATGGTTCGAATATGTTAGATAACGGTTTACCATTACAAGTGAAGTTAGATAACATACCGCATACCTCTGAATATTCGTTATTTACTACAGTTTCTATTTTCTTGAGGGTAGCTTCTTTGTTATCTATGTGATTCTCATTCCTTATACGTAGGATAGCATACTTTAATATGTGACCTAAGCAGTTGAACTCTCTGTGGATAAGTATCTGAGCTTCTGTAACACCAAGAGTACTATCGGCAGCCCCATCAAAATAATCCTTTACCTGATGGAATAATTCTGATGCCTTAGTTACTTTAGTATTCAAATTCCATACTGTATAAATGAACATTATTACCATGATCAATACTATGACCGTAAAAATACCAAAGATTACTTTCAATGCCCCATAGTTGGAAGCTGCTTCGGCTAACTCTAGGGAAGACTTAGTCAAAGATTGTACTGCATTGTCCAACTTGGGATCACTGGGCAAAGAAGCTTGTAAAAAGAAAAAGGTGCTTAACATAATTTAGGCTATTATTAAAACAGTTGTTGTTTCCTGGAATATTACTGTAATACTGTCATACTCGAAGTATTTTACGTTTACAGGCAGATATTTATTAACTATACTTATCAGAGTATTCTTTGACCTATCGCTGTAGTCTGAGGGGTGTTCTTGGGCTATTATTTCTTTTTGAGCCTGTATCTCTTCACCTGTTGCTCCCGGATTCTTTAGTTTCCAATTATTTAATAATTCTTCTTGTATCTCTTGATCCTTCTGTATCATATAATCCCATTTGCCTTTTGGAATATTTATGGTAAGGATCATTGGTACACATTCCCAACAATCGGTCTCAGTATCGAAAGTAGCTGAACTACTATCAAAGTGAGAGAGTAGATCGTAGTTTACTGAACCATCACTTGTATCTGCTATTCTTTGTTTGGTATCCTCATCTACTTCGGTCAGGATAAAAGTTACACCATAGAACTTACCTAAGATTTCATAAAACCTTTTAGTTCCACGTATCTTATATAAGGATATGGCATATCTTAGCATTGATCTACAATCGGCAGTAGGAAAACCTCTGTCTTCTTTTAACCATCTCTCTAGATTTTCTTCTGTATATGGCTCACCTTTGGTAATTACACCGTATGAGTACGGTATAAATCCAAAGTACTCCCATAGGTAATTCAGGAATATTGGATTTGCCTTGTCAACATCCAAACAATCCATAAAGTTATCTATGTCTGGCATTACTTCATTATCAAAGTAACTGGAGCATACTTCAATGAACCTTTCGAGTATACCCTTACCTTCTGAATCCTGATAGGTATCATTAGCTTTGTAGTAATAATCAAATAGGTTCTTGAAGATATAATCTCTGAAAAAAGTCTTTGGTTCACTAAACCACTTCATTGATAGTAAGATTTATGTTGTCAGAGCTTATAACCGGTATATTGTAGTTATGAGGTATTAGGTCTACCAATCTACCGTTACTTCCCATTGGCTGTGTAGTTAATTGGTATACAGTACCATTTTCATAGTTTGCATTCTCTACTGGTAAGTTTATGGTTATGGTAAACTTAGATTTAACTAAGGTTATTTCTAACGGTTTACCATACTCCCCAGTGTATAGAGCATTTCCAGAAATGTTCTTGTCTTGGTATACTCGGTAGAATGCTTTACCATCCTCTATAACTGTGTGTATGTAACAGTTCTCGGTATCAGTTTCTGGCATATGAGTATTGAAGTATTCCATCTTGAAGTAAGTGATATTCAGCGATGGTACTTCCAGTATCTCTTCTACATTTGCCGAATTAATGTTTATGGCTATAGGATATGGTAATATGTATAACTCATCTATGGTCAAGTAGTCAACCATTGATTGGTTATCTATAAGAGCATATAAGTCTGACTGACGTACAGGCTTATTTATATCGGAGTTTTGATAGTTATATGCTTCCAGTAAAGCCCTCTTTACTTGATTGCTTATATCTATCGACTTGAAAGATTTCTTACCAGTAATGGTGGCTGTTATGAAAATATGGGCAGAGTGGGTAGAGTATACACTTACTCGAGTGGTTAATACCTTGGATGATTCCATTCTATGCCTTACATTGTTGATAAGTTCAGTGCTTGCCTCTGAACCACCGTCGGGAGTGATATATACTTCTACATACTTTCCGCAAATGTAATTGCAGTAAGCCTTATCTACCCCGTCTATCAACATAGCTATGGCTTCGTAATCCTCTTTAGTGATAGCTACCCCAAGAGTTTTTATACTCAACGGGATATGCTCTTTGAGAGTATCGAAGTCCTCATAGTCAGAACCTCCAGTAGCAGCTATAGTATTAGTTAAAGTAAGACCTGAGGTTATATTGTTGAGTTCTTCTGGTACAGTATCAAATTGATTAGAAGATATGTTACCACGGGAGCCATAAGTTAAGTAGTACTGGCCCTTAATTATGGATCCTATAGTTGGCTTCTTACCAAACTGACCGTCACCGAATACCAAATAAGGATTAAGAGAACTATCAAGTTCAACCTTATATACTTTGTCATTTGGTCCAGAATATGCAAAGGTATCTACCAGAGTCCATATCTCATCTCCTATAGTTAATACCATAGAACCCTCTACATATTTCTTGTCAGTAGGCAGATCACCAAGAGTGATAACTATATCATGAGAAGTATAAGTACCGAGTTCTGTTTCTTCTGTAGCTTCCTTTTGAGATACAGGTATTTTATATGTATATGTACCTTTTTCAATAATTACAGTTCTAGTAGTTATCCACTGCTTACCATCCTTAGAAGTAAATACGGTATTTTGAGGTACGGTAATATTAGTGGGGAACATACTACCATCTTGCATATAAATCGTAAGATCTACAGAAGATGGTATAGCAGACTTGATATGGTAGTCTACTAACTTGGCATGTTTGTAAAGAGAACTATACCTTCTACAAGTTGGTAAGAAAGCTTCTCTTGCCATACCATCAATATAGTAATGGATAACCTCGGCTATACCAGCAAATATAGAGATGATAAGAATGAAGATATTACCCTCGCTGGTATCGGTCATATCAGGAACCCGTTCGTTTAACGATTGGATTAACTTGGATTTTATATCGTTGAATGATCTCTGGAATGGTGTTAACCATGGATTACTAATAGGCATCTGTAGTATAGTTATTTAGGTTATACTGAAAATTGAGTTCCTCTACTTTCTGTGAATCTTGTACTCTGAAGTATATCATGAGTTTTATGGATTCCTTTGTAGGTTTAATAGTCAATACCTTTAGGGCCGCAACCCGAGGTTCCCAACTAGATATTCCATCTTCTACAAAACTCTTAATCATAAGGTTAAGAGCACTTGTATTAGGCTCTTCTAAACATTCCCAAGTCCTAGAGCCAAAATCTTCTTGTCTGAATCTTTGACCAAGCTGGTACGTTAGTATAGCAGTGATATTCTGTTTGATTAGATTGACATCTCCTTCTAACCTATACCAACCTACTTTGGGTACTACTCTACCATCTGGTAGTTGAACTGTTTCAGGCTTACCATCTTTTCCAATTGATTGTGATAAACGTATTGGGAAATATGCACCACTACCAATTGTGTTGAGTTGATCATAGTTTGCCATATCAATTGGGTTGTTTTATAGTTTCACTTTCTATATCCTCCACTTTAGTCTCGGTTAAACTTCCTGATGCCCATGAAGACACCTGTGCTTTAAGAGCTGATCCCCCATCTTGTGGTACGGGTGACCATCCTGAGAATACCCTCTTTAGTTTATTTATGTCTTTCTCGAGTGTGTTTAGTTTCTCGGCTACACTTGTAGATTCGGGAACCCCAACTTCCCCTCCCTGCATTATTATTTTATTTTTGCTGCTGGTAATATTTATATCTCCTTCTAGAGATTCAATATTTATATTACTTGCAATTCTTAAAGTTAATATTCCAGTTTCACTTTCATCAAGTATAATTTTATTGCCTTTTGGAGTTACTATACCCAAAATATCATTGCCATCGAGATCATCTGGTATCTCCCCTATAGCCCATCCATGATAATTCCATAAAGGGTGTCTTGGGTCTCCATTCTCAAATTCAACGTATACTATGGCCCCCTCTTTCGGAGTGATACCCTTCATACCAAATCCAGGTCCACCTTGTTGATTTTTAGGGTATGCCCATGCTTCTACCCCCTGAAGTATATTTGGTAAATATACGCATATTTTATTCTGATGGTCTGGGTCTTTATTAGATACTACTAAACCTCTATATGAAGAATAAAATCTACCTATAGCTTCTATACCTCTTTGTTGTATTATTTCTAATAAATTCATATAACTATTTCTTTACTTCTCTATCTACTTGAAAATCTTTATCAGAATCAAATATCTGATACTTATGGGGGTTTTCTGAATCCTGTCTTACTAATATTTGTCTACCAGATCTTTGTGGATCTTCTTTCTCCCCTTTATTCCAAGAAGAATTCTTATACTTTTCTACTTCGGATTTAATTTTACTTGGTATTTTCCATGCCCCAGTCTTATATGATTCGGTAGCAACATCATGAGCTTTTTGGTATACCTCCTGAGTATTTATCTCTGTAGATATGCGATTTACTATAGAATTACGAGTTTTTTTCTCAAAATCAACCTCTGTAAAGTATCCACTACTATCAAAGCTATGATCTACCTCTTTTGCATACCACTCCGTTGAATACTTTTTCCCAACATTCTTTATCTCTATTATCTGAGATGACTTCATGTTGGGATTACCCACAAATTTAGCTTTTGCTTTTACTTGACTATTAACAGATTCTATTATGTCATTAGATACAAGGCTACCAAGAGTAGTAAATAAAGGATCAGCTACAACTCTTACTCCAGGTATTTGAACCTCTACTTCCATCTCGGCTCTGACCAAAGATCTGGTAGATCCGGGATAATCATATGGATAATCACCGTATGGTCTATCTTCTGATCTACTGCTAGTAATGAGAGTAATCTCTGAATTTTTCTTTATAGCCCTATATCCTTCTCTCCACCTATTTTGCCAATAGGCTGTGCTATTATCTGAAGCATAATCTATTGGGTTTAGATAAACTATCACTTTACGCTTTATAGTAAATGTTGATACCTCATTAGGTGGTATTGGTAATTTTATATCATCTGTATTACCAGACTTTATCTTATCTTCGAATTCTTTAAGTGACTTTTTATATTCTTCCCACTCATCTGATATCTGTTTATTATAAGCTTTTACTTCTTCTTCTGTTAGAGATGGATTTGATGATATTTGTTGTTTAGCATCAGTAATAGAACTATAAGTAGGTGTTTGATTTACTTTGTTATTTATTTGTCTGCATCGAGTAGTATTGGGTACTATATTCTGACCGAATTTGGCCATTCTAGTAGCGTCTCTTTGGAACTTTAATATACTCGGTTTATTAGGATCTATATAAGCATCAGGTTTACACGGATCCTCTTCTGTTGGTATACATTGTACTACTTCTGATTCTATGGTTTTATTATCGGGATTAATACTGGAAGATTTACCAGCCTCTATACTTTGAGAGAATTTGGTTTTAACATGAAACTCTAATAGTTCCCCAGTACCTCCTGCATATGTGTAAGCATATACGGTATTACCAGACTGTTTACCATTATGTATTTCTATCTTATTATCCCTGGTATCTACGAAGTTAGGACCACCACTCATAGATTTAACTATACCAATGAGTTGTGAGTATTTATTTAGGTAAGTACTGGAACCAACTATGGCAGTTCCCTCGGCAAAAGTAGCTGGTAACTGTTTTATACTATATCTATCTGGATTTTCTGCTGGTTTTGATAGATTATCTGGGGTTAGTTCTAGTATCTTAACACCAACTAATCCATCGTCTGGGTCATTACTCTCTTGTATCTTAAGATAACAAGGTAAACAAGGCTTACCTTGACTGTTGTTCTGATTTGCCATCGCAAGGTTGATTATCGGTTATCACTAATTGAGTACCAGCTTTTTCTGAGTAGTCAAGTACAGTTAATGGCATTTTTCCTAAAGCTAATTCCTTAAATACTTCCAAATATTCTGTTTTATTGCCAACATATTTAGATGGTTCTGCTTCCAAAAACATCTTAGCATCGGCAAACTCTATAGTAAATCTAACTCCCTCTGAGGTAAACTCTATACTGTGTGATTTTACATTTACTAATCTTACTGGCCCAGACTTAAACGTATTATCACTAAATATCCACCCCCACTGTAACTTTAGTGGCATTTTGAACTGTAACTGAGGAGTATCAACTATACCAACATAATCAGTTACTATAGTAAATCTACCCTTATCACCTTTACCTTCAGTATATTTGTAGTTAAAACTAACTACTTCCATACCTATGGGTAAATTATTAAACTCATCCATTATAGGAGAGCCTATACCATCGAATATTGCCAGGTATGGTGTTCCATTACCATTTACCAGTATAGCAGGGCTATCCTCCATAGTTTGGTATTATTAGTTCCATATCCTCGTGTAAATCCTCAAAAGGATTTAATATATCATTAGCATCAGCTATTACGCCCCACATTCCAGAATCTCCATAATATTGGAAGGCTATACTCTGAATAGTTTCACCTTCCAATACGGTATGTACTACATAATCAGAAGATATAGATGATCTATTTCTTTCAACTGAAATGTCTCCGTCTGGAAATTTGATAACGAAGCTATCACTGTATGGGCTAGTTCCAGGTATTTTAATCATAAAGCTATCCTCCTTACATTTATTGGTTTTCTAGAGTATCAGATTTACTATCTGCATAATTTATGCCTGGAGTACGTTGTAATTTACTAGATGGGATAATATCTTCCCATATTCGATTATTTTTTGATACCCTTTTGAATACCAGTGTTTGAGTTGCACAATTAGGTAATAACCCTAAATCAAACGGCTTACTAACAGTCGATGATATTCTTTGGCCAGTGTCATAGTCATTATCATATCTTTTTCTCATCCGGGCCCCATTTTGAAAGTGGGTCAGTTCATAATTTGCTGAAGTTAGTATGAACAAATCATTCTCGAATAATCCTGAACTACCCCATTGTATCCTAAGAGTAGGTGGAGAAGATAAATATCCATTTGATCTAGTCCATGACTCTAACAACCTACATTTATTTATTACATCATCCCTATGCTCCCTATCTATAGAATACCATGAGATATCGAATGATATTGTATCTTCTCCACCAGTGTAGAAATAAAATGGATTATTACGACCCATGGATTTTACTGTAGCCCAAGTAGATGATGGTTCTACTTTAATTCTGTCTGGTCTGTTCTGTATTACTAAGCTTATTGCTGGTGATACATCTAGATTAGCTATAACTATGTCATTTTTAATAAGTTCTGAAACTACTTCGTTAGCCTTAGTATAATCTACACTATAAGCTTCCATCACGTTATCTATAGACTCACCAGCTCTTACACTAAAGTGTCTAGCCATCCAATCCAAACTACCTGGATTTCTTGCTATAGATCTTGGATCTGATACGTGATAATTTAGAGTATCATTCGCTTTAGCTGAGGACTTAGATGTATCCTTTGGCATTGGAGAAGTAGCCCTGTTTAATAAAATTAGGGCTCTCCAAACTTTATTAAGAGGGGATTGAAATACACGGCCCTGTTCTAAATCAGTTACTTCTTTTGCAGCCTGACCAACGGGTTTTCCTACTAAAGTTGCCATATTATTATTGGTTTAATTTACTCCTGCAGACACTTGTATTTCTTTATCTCTGTCATTCAAGTACTCATCCACAAATTTCTTACCATCTATATTTATGGTAATATTTCCCTTTGATTGATTAGACAATTTTTCTGTATAAAAACCTAACATTTGCACTAACCATCTTATTTCTTGAACCGTTAGCATTTGCAGATTATCTCTCTGTTTATATCCTTCTCTACTTTCTCTAATTGAAGAAACTAAATCATTAGTGGCCTGAGTATTTTCATCTTGTGACTGTTTATTACTAGTTATAGCTCTGTATATCATAGGGCCAACTATTGATATACCAGTTAAAGCTATACCTACTGGCCCTCCTAATAGTCCTATAAATCTAGACCCAAATCCTAACAGTCTTGACCCTATACCAACTAAGGCTTTCTTAGAAGTTGCTGAAGCAGTTACTCCAGCTGCACCCACTAATTCTCTAGCCATCTTGCCTGATGTAGTGGTAGTTACCATTGCTGCGGGAACTGGAGTCCATCCAGTAGCACCCTTACCGGTATTAGCATAATATCTACCGTTAGCTCCCATCTTGGCTGGTATATTACCCATATAGTAATTACCAGGTAAACCACTCATCATAGCTACTGAAGAGATACTAGCACCTATACCCGCTTGACGTTGGGCAATAATAGCTCTTTCCATGTTAAGATAACCCTGAGCGGATATAGTTGCTTGTGACCATCCACCCATAAGTAACCTTATCATGGTCCTGAAACTAACCTGGCTATCACCATTGAGTATTAACCATCTAGCTCTCAAACCCATCCATAATGAACCTATCTTAACAGTGGTTGCTGCTACTAAAGCTAAACCAGTTACCCATGGACCTATGGGAGTAGCTAATAAGTTACGTAACTGAGATAATGCCCATCCAACCATATCGAAGAATCCCATAATTATAGGGTTCTTTCCCAAGGCTCCTGTAAAGGTAGTCATTAAGTTTTCGGCAGCTGACCTTACTATATCCATCTTACCGGCAATGGTCTCCATTCTTTTACCAACTACCTCTTCTGCAAAACCAGCTGATTGGTTTTGTATCTTATCTAATAAATCAAAGTAACCACTGGTATCTCTCATGATTGCTACTGCAGCTCTCATACCACGTACACCAAATATACTCTTGTATATGGCATTCTGATCTATGGTAGATAAATTCTGAGTAGCATCTCCAATCTTTTGTAATATAACAGCAAAGTCTAACAGGTCACCATTTTGATCTATGAAGTCCTGTTTACTTAAACCTAACCCAGCTAAAGCTTTTGCACCTTTGAAATTTGGATTAGTGATTGACTGGGTTAAGTAGTCTGCCATATTTCTGATTGAAGTACCAGCCATGGATCCTTGGATACCGGCATTACCCAGAGTACCTATCATAGCAGCTACTTGAGGTAAACTCTGTTTAAGAGTTACCATGGATGCAGCAGAATATTTGATTGACTCTGCTAAGTCTGTCATAGATACGTTAGATGCCATGGCTGCTTTAGTTAACTGGTCACCTACTATAGTAGCAGCCTCTTGACTCTCTAACTTGAATGTACGCATGATATTGGTAAGTAAGTCTGCCGTACCTCCCTTACCTCCTAATGCCATACCAGTAGCATTCGCCATCATAGCAGCCCCAGCAATCATATCCTGGATCTGGTTGGCATCATTACCGGCCATGGCTAAGAACTTCATACCGGATGCTATCTCCCTAGACATGAACATAGTTCTCAGGCCTAAAGTCTGAGCAGTTTCTGATAACCCATTTAATTGAGCATCAGTAGCACCAGATATAGCTCCCACTGAAGTCATCATGTCTATGTAGTCTGCCCCAGTATTTATGGCTTCTACCATAGCACCTAAAGCCACATCGGCATAAGAACCTATTGTATTGGCATAAGACTGAGCAGCTGTTAAGTTTGCCTGTATAGCATTCTTAGCATCTCTATGTAACCCTTTTATTACAGAACTAGCTTCTCTAGCTTGATTGGAAAATCTGTCCTGCAATACCAAAGCTATGCCTATCTCTAATTGTCCTGATGAAGGACTACCGCTAGTAAAAGCCATAAAGTAGTATCTTTAATACAAAAAAAGATATGCCCATTAGGACATACCTTTCATTGATGATTTTAATTCTTGGTAATATTCTTTAGCGGCTTCTATTAATTTCTTCCTACGCCGCCAAGGGAGCTTTGCTAGAGTGTTAAAGTCTATCGGGATCTTTGCCCTTACTATGTATAAATATACTTCCTCTAGTTCTCCCGTGGGAAGAAAAAATTATCTATGCCCAATACAGGAATAAGTAAAGTCTTCCCACTAACTGGATGTTTAATTTCTGTTAATCCAGGAAATACTGGATCGTATGATTTAATATATTTACGTATTTCCATCATATCCTTTACAGAGAACATCCTGAAATTCTTTACTAACTCGTACTTATCTCCAACCTTGACTTTTAGATTGCGTGCTATCAATTCCTGATTCTTGGTCTTATCTGAATTTGGTAAATTAAGCACATAAGCCTCACCATTGGCATTAAGTAAATCGAAGGTTAGTTCTTTACCACTAGAAGTAGTTATAGGTAAGTCTGTATGCTGTTTACCGAGTGGGTAAAATGGTATTGCATTTGGCTTAGCATTCACTTCTTCCTCTGTGGGAATATTAGAATAATCGAAAAGAAACTCTTCACTCAGGTCCACTATATACCCGAAGATATCTGATTTACCTTCACCATTAGACCAATCGTAGTCGAATTCTAATTCTTTACCTATAGAGAATATACGAGAGTTAATAAGTATAGCATACCTATCAAGTGAGGGCATATTCTGTATATCCTCTGGAGACAATCTACGATTTTTAGTATAATCTGTGTCTATAACTAATCCAGATAAAAATCTGGATATATTCATAAGTGTCTTAGCTTCTACCGGATTAGACAATACATCGTCATCCTCACCGTTTTGTTCTCTGATTGTTACTTCATAACCACTGGGCAATTTGAAGGTAGTTTTTCTACCATAAAGAGTTTGTTCTTCCATATAGTTGAGTTTATTTAAGTGTAAGATATTATAGTCTTAATAATCAAAAAGGGAGAGTCCATTTCTGAGCTCTCCCTTGAAAATCACTTGTATTATAACTTTTCGCAAGTATCAACCGAGAACTCTAAGTCCTCCAGAGTATTATCTGAACTCATTCTGTCCAGATCTTGGCCATTTATCTTACATGGCCATACTCCGGTTAAAGTCCAGGAGTTAAGTATGGAAACCCCATCTTCTGCTAATTCGTTTACTAATACTACTTCTTTGTAGTCTTCTGGTGTTAACCCACCTCCAAGTAATGTATCTTGGCATGACATTAACCAATCCCACATCCAAGTATCAGATCCTGAAGTGGTTTCCAACTTACTAGCAGTTAAATTCCCCACTGAAACTCTACCAGCAGTCTTTATATCATGGTTTACATCACCATGTGATACCTGTTCTATAGAAATCTCAGGTATACCAACCTTTTGGAAAAGGTAGGCATTCACAGGATGTTTTACAAATATAATTTGCCAATTAAATTTCTTACGTGGATTCTTTACTTTTGCCATAGTTAACTAAGTTTAATTGGATTGTGTAATAGATACTTCTCCACTGCTCTTATCAACTGAAGCTTCTATTATCACCTCAGTACTGATATCTTGCATGGGTACTATCTCTTTGTACTTTATCTGCAATTTGTACTTACCATTACGTACATCTGATTCAGTATTTACTTGTAAGTCATCATAGGACTGAGCATTCTGATCACCCAACCATTCATAGCTAGTTATAGCTGAGTTATCCATCAGGTTGTCCATTATCTCCTTACCCTCATAGTATATACGTTTCCAGGTGTCGAAGGTATTCGGCTCTTCAATGTAGCTCTCAAGGATCGGCCGAAGATTCTTCTTTATATACAGATTCAACCGAACTATAGAGATGAACTTCTCTGAATTGTCAATGGGATTAGAAGTAAACCCATGCCAAAGCATAGTACGTTTACCCTGAGTTCTGGTATCTTTGATAACGAAGAGGTTCATGTACCACTGAGCAAACTCTTCCAGAGTACTTATCTCAGCAGGACTACCGAGGTTCTTCATTACAGGACCCATAGCAGAAGTGATCACTCCACGGTTCATTCCAGAGAATGAATACCAAGGTCCATATATCGAAGCTGATACAGCTGAAAGACCCACTACTGAACCAAGCATATCACATTTCTGCAATGCACCATTTTCGTTGTAGTACTTGATACCACCACCAAAGTAGGCTACTTCCTTCTTAGCACCAATTGTCTGAACCATGGTCTTAAGAGAAGAAAGTGTCTCTTCGGGAGTTGCAGGGATACGAGTACTCGGAGCATACTTAGGTACCTCTACATATAAGAGGTTCTCAAAAGTATTTTGTACATCTTCTGATACCTCTTTGTAAAGATTGGTATAATCATCTGGCAAGTGCTGATGCACATGGGATAATATTACCTCGTATGCCTCGTAGTATTGTTTGCTGGCCTGATAAGCAGACATCCACTCTGCTTTGGTAGGAGTATTACCTGCACTACCCTCGGTGCATTCCATGTATATATTTTCAGTACTCGGGGTATCGGTATCTACTTCACCTAAGGTTATCTTCCCGATAGTGATAGTAGAGTTCCAATTTGAGAACTGGCGTAACATAGAAACTACATCCTCTATAGACTGTATACCAGTAGCAAGATCAGACATAGTACCTTCACCGTCTCCCTCCTTACCGGCAATAGCTTCAAAGGTAATGTTTGGGGCATTATCCAAGAAGTTTTGGAACGTATCAACGTTAATAGATGGGTTAGCTACTCCAGTAGTTGCTGAGAAGAATATGGATTCATCCAGTATACTGTCATAGGTAGGTATGTTTGTCTCCGAATCCTTCTTGCTATACTGAATGATGCTGGCCTTTAACTTTGGCTCAGTAACATAGTTCAGTTTGAGATAGAATGGTCGATTGAGATTATTACCCGTATTATCAATAACGGGGGAACCAGCCTCACGAGTTCGGATAGCCAAGTGCATTGCCAAGCTATTCTCAGCACCATTTGGATCACTCAGTAAGATGGTTATTATTGCAGAATTATCTGGTACTGTAAGTGAAGGAGCAGCTCTTTCAGATAAAGCTGCCTGACTTACTTCCAGGGGTTTTGCCCATCCATAAGAAGCTCCAGTACCAGCTACTCGAGAGATTCGTAACTTAGCTCCCAATTCAAGAGCCTTAGAAATATTAGATACAGACCCATCAGGGACTATCTCTGAACCGAATACCCTTGCAAATTGACTTGGGCTTGAGATAATATCACTTGGATCTTCAAACGGACCCTTGGTAGTACGGGCCACTACATTTACTATACCCAACTGTGGTACACTTGATTGTACATTCTTGTTATAAAACTTGAATGATACTTTTGGAGTTTGTGGCATATATCTTGTTTTTTAAGTTAGTTCAGGTTTAATTTCTTGCCTTGTTTTATATAAGATTCCGTGGTATTGTAGTTTGAACCCTGCCTTCAAATCTGAGCCAATAAGCTCCTCCCACTATGGGTAAATGCTCTTGATCTTCAAAGATTGCTCATCTGAAAGTTCAACATCATTTACTGCCATTTGAGCAAAGGCAAGTATTTCCCGTATTTCCCCATCAGATACTGGTTCTGGTATAATAGGTTCAGGATCAGGAGTATATTCTTCATAACTAACTTGAATATAATCTCCTTGATCTGTATATACCTCTTTAAGCATATTACCAGGAGTAGTTACCTTCTGCTACTCGGCGTAAAAGTATATCTAACTGTTTACCACTCCATTCGAATCGGTGGTTATTAGCTTGTACCTTAGTATACCTATCGTCTACATTCTTTAATTCATCGTCCTTTTCAACTAATGTTTGGACCATCTTAATAAGCTTGTCTTCCATATCTGTAGTTTTATTTGATTTCTAAATTATAATTGGCATTCTCTAGAAGAACGGAAATATCTTTTATTGGAGTAATTACCTCTGGAAGATTATTTTTCTCTAGCAGGCAATCTTGCACTTCAAATTGATACACCTTTTCCATTAACCCGTTTTCTAAATCAGGCATATTGTAAAAATTTACAACCCTTAGGAATATATTCCCATCGAATAGAAAGCCAGGTTCATTGTATGGTTTTATGTATCCTCTCTGAGGTATAGACCAGAACATTATCTGATGTAATAACCTCAGGTGTTCAGAAGATTGAGCACACAGCCTAATGTTTATATATTGAGATAAACTTTCAAATGGCATCTCTGATGAAGTATATCCTATGCCTTCCTCATTTTCTATTATGTGCCTTGGTAAACCTATATCTCCAGGATAGAATCCTTCTGAATCAACTACTATCCTCGGTGTTTCTTTTATACCTCTAGAATGGTTATTACCTACACCAAATATACTTATAGAGAACCCCTTATCTTTGACTATATTCTTCATAGCCTGTGAAAACCGTTCGGTGTTCTCTTGTGATATGGGTAAATAATCTTCTGGGTTTATAGTATAGCCCAAATCTATGGTCATATTCAATAGAGCCATATATACGGACCGTTCTATTATTTCCTGAGAATTTACCATTTTACTTGATTTGGCCTAATACCTTTTTTCATTAGTTCTTTTCGTATACTAGTAAGGATTAGTTTCTTTATACTATCCCTACCTCCAGCAGCTTTTAAGGAAGGACTCCAAACTGGTCTAGCTGGTATTCTACCATCATTAGATCCAAACTCGAGGATCTTAGCTAGTTCGTTTAGAGTTAACTCCTTTTGAGAAGATCTTCTTATTCCAATTGGTAAACCCACTAACGTTCTCGATTTATATACATACAACCCAACTGATCTAGAATATAGACCAGTCAGGTTGTATATAGGGTGTTGACCCCATCTCCTGATAGTAGCTGGTGCTAATGGTTGCCAAACCACACCACCACCCACAGGAGGTATACCGAGTGTTAATGACTTTTTCACTATGGAGAGTAACTTCTTTGCAAAGGAGTTAACAGCACTATCATACCCTCTCTGAATACTTGGCCCCAAATCACTGACTAAGGCATTTACCTTTTGCCAATCACCTTCTAGCTTAACCCGTAAAGTCAAGTCAGATAGTTTGGGCATAGTGATGTTAACTTTCCTTGCCATAGTTACTTATTCATTACATTTTCATAAAATTCTTTTAAGTCTTTGTATACAGTTACTATTATACCATCTTTATGATAATGGTATTCGCCTGAGTACCCTTCTATACCCCCAAGTTTATTAGCCCATCTCTCTGTCCAAAAATCGTAGTAGTTATGTGAACTATCGTGTAGTAAGTAATGTATACCACTACAGATACCTACAGTTAAAAGATAAAATGGACCAAGTATCCTTGATTGTATGCAATGACCAAACTCGTGATCATATACTGGTTCTTCTAAACCTGAGTACTTTGATAAGAAAATATAGTTACCTAAGCTTACCCCTCCACTCATAGTAGGAGCAATGTAGAAAGTACTGTTTCTCTGCTTAAGTATCTTTTTCTCTCCTCTCAGTATTATCAGATATATCAGTCCAGCTAGATTCTGAGGCAATTGCCAAATATACAGTAGGATGTATACCAGGATTCTTACAGCCTTAGGCATCGGTTTCTACCTTATCATACTCTTTCTCTGATTCTGCTTTGATTTTCAGATAATGGGCAAAGTATCCTGCTACAAAGTATACCAACGGGTATACAATAAGTAAGATAGCTACAAAACCATTGTCTAACCATCTCCACAGACTTGCAAAGATAATTAGGGTTGCAATTACTAATGCAATGTACAACCATCCAAGCTTAGTGATTTTCATAATGATATTGTTATTAAAGGGTTAATATTAAAATAAGAGGCGCAGGAATGACAAAACGCACAAGAGAAATCAATATATACCTATCCACAAAAGTTCGGTACTTTGCCATGCCTCAAAATTTAATTACTCATCCATCTTTACTGTTATCTCGTTCAGTTTTGTTAGATATAGGGTTATGTGTGATATATTAGATATTCTAGTCCAACCTTCCCCACCCTTACCAGTATACTTGAATATAGCTACTCCCACTCTGGCTTTTATGTTTCTAGTAGAACAAAACCTACGCCTACCATTATCATCTGAGCTTTCAGTAATACTCATCTTCATAGCATCAGATAAATAAGTACTACCTCTAAACCACTTAGTTATTCTACCTTTTATTGGCCACCATGTATTTGTTTCGGATATATCACTTGTGGGTGGTTCTTTACTAGTTCTCTTGGCTGTTTCATAAGGAAGCATTGGAATTCTCCATTTTGGTCCTTCCCCCCTTCTTCTACGGAATCTGAGCAGGCATATCCTATACTTATCAGGGTTAGACATTTCCTGTAATTCCTCATCAGATACTCCCTCTATAATGGTATAAAAATCATAAGGGGGAACACTATAATCAGTAGATACTTTTTTGGTAGATATTTGTAGTATAGTTTCACCTATATGATTATTCTCTTCAACCTTAGCTAATCCAGCTATTTGTTCAGTTGTTACATATTGATTAGCTGATACCTGAATCTTTTCCTTACCTGTTAATTGAGGTTTCTGTTGGAAATGAGTAGTATCGTCTATATCATAGAATACTTGTTGTTCAGCCATATTTACTCGATTTTATTTTTTGTATGTGGCCTTTACACCATCATATATTGCTACTATACCACTGAATGAAGCCACTATAGAACTGTTAGTTCTTTGTATCACCGTCAAGTAAGCTCCATTATTATCTGACTCTGAATTGTCTTCTGACTCACATTTGAATACCCAGGTTTTCTTCCTATCCATACCTGTTAGATTCTTATCTGATGTTACTATACATTCAGAATTAGAAGCTAATTTGGTTAGATCTAGATATAAGTTATCACCTGAACCATCACCCCAAGGTATAGTTATCTTTGACATATGTTATGGTATTTTGGGGCATAGGGAAGATATCCCACCTCCCTATACAAATCATTGACTTACTTGAGCCAATATCTTCTTGCTTTCCTCTGGTGTTTCTCGTTTTAACACCACAAAAAACAGCAAAGCTTCATCCATTGCCTGAGCTACCTGAGTATCTCCAGCTGGAGAATATACTTTACCGTTTATTACAAACTTATCCTGAGTCCAATCAAAATCCCAATAACCGTGGTCATCAAGGAAACCCCTTTCGGCTAAACCCTTTTTGGTTACATATAATGCTATGTTTATACCGTCTAACTCACCAGATACCGTATCTTTTAGAGACGGCCAAGTTCTGATATAGTTATACTGTATTAGGCCTTCTATTTCATTTTTGACATAGCTATTACCTGTATCTTCTCCAAAGGGTAACATCTGATCAAATCTCTTCAACCAGGTTACGGGTTGTTTTCCGGCATCTTGCTCAATGAAATCATTGACTATCTCCTTATACCTCTCCCATGCGCTTTTGTTTATTCTCCTTCTTGCCATAGTTTATCATTTTCTTACTGGGAATCCTGGATCTGGACCATCCAAAATTCCAGGTACCCGACGATTAACTACTCTTGGAGATACTACCTCTTTTGAGTATTTGCATATTGGGAGGTAAATAGACAATCTATCGGCTAACATACACAGGTTTTGTTTTAGAATATCTACTACTCCACCAGGTTGCATAGCCTTGATTATATTGGAAGAAGTTTTGGACTCAGAGTCTGTTTCACTGAAAAATTCTACCTCTGTTGGACCGGTTTGTATTCTCTTTACCTCACCAGAACCCTGGGATGAGGATGAAGATTCTGAAGATGATGAGGATGTTGAGTTGCCCTCTTTTATGGTTTCTGCAGTAGCACCAAGCATTAAAGATATTTGCACAACCATATAATCATAGGCTGCCAATTCCATAATTAGCTGGTTTTCTAGAGCTTCATAATACAATTCATTACTAAATTCTTCTACTGGTATGTCATGATCCACTAGAGGTTGAATATACAGTTGCCATTTTTCAATGAATTGCTGTTTATCCTTCAGTGTTAACTTACCAAAGATATCTTCAGGAATGTATGTATCAATCAGTTCATAGATACTTGCTGAAAGTTGGGTTTTTACCTTATCACTTACGCTTATTACCTGGGTCTTTGACAATGATTTGTCATCTCCAGATATAACCATAGTGACTGCATACTCACCAGGTGAATCATATTGATGAGATGCAGTCACTAAGTTATCGTAGGATTCATCCTCACTACTATCACCAAATGACCAAGTTACTTTGAACTTTGATGGTAAACTATCAGCATACCCTCTGAACTTGACATTTAGTCCAACTACGGTAGATAAAAAATCCACCGTCTCCATATTAACTACTCTTCATATTCCGACTGATCCTCTAGCATAGCAACTACCAAGTCCATCTTGGTGTCATCATCCTCGGGTTCGATATCCATAGATATAGCTAATGCCTTCAACTCTTTGATAGTGAATGACCCCTTCAACTTCTCTTGGTCACTGCCCTCGGCTACCAACTCATCCCACTTAGCTTTGAGTTTCTCTACGTTTACCTTGGACTCTTCAGCCTTCTCTTTTGTCTTTTCTTCTACCTTCTTCGGTTTGGCCTCTTCCTCCGAGACCTCTTTCAGATAGCCATTGGATAATGCAGCACGTATGTTGCGCAACTTAAACTGAGCTTCAGTTAACTCTACGATTTCATTACGTACTACCTTGATTCCAGAAGTATGATCAAAAAAGATACAGGCCTTAGGATTAAGCTTTACATATTTCTTCTGTCCCATAGTTAAATTGATTAAGGGAGCGATACCTAAATACCGCTCCCATGATTACTTGTTACTCCATTACTCCAGCGATGTACTTGTCAACATCCATGTATTCGGGGAATCCATTGGATGAGAACTCCTTCTTAGCATCGACTAATATAGAAGCATCTTGGTACATCTTAGAGAATCCAGTAGTGAGAGAAGCATAGATTGCCTCAGTCTGATTGGATACGATTCGCTCTGACTCAAGCATAAGCTGCTTAGCCGTAAGTTTGATTACTGCTGCCGACGGGTCAATGAGCATAATCTCATCAGTAGGAGTACCACCATGAATATAGAAGTCTGCTGAGTTAGGTACCGGAGTCTTAAGATTAAGACGAGCATCCGTAGTACCTGATGAACGTAACTTGAACTCGGGTAAGTCGAGAAGGTTAAGTGCCTGATCTTCTCCACCGATAATAGTACGGAACTGGCGTCCTAACCGTGATGCACGAATCCATACCCGGAGAAGGTCTCGGTATTGAATACCCTCACCAGTATCTGATACACCGATTACTGGGGCTGATTCAGAACCATCCTGTTTGTTACCCTTTACGAGTACGTCCATTACAAGAGCATCCATTGCATAACCCAGCTGTACACCGAAGTCACGGAGGAAGATGGACATAACATCCATGGATACATAGCTACGTACCTCGTCAGTTACCTTGAAACCTTTACCGATCTTGAAAAGGTTTACGGATTTCTGACCGAACGAAACAGTACCCAGAGGGATGGTCTCTGCCTCGTTAACCTTGGCAGGATTAGCGTCTGATGGGTTTACTACCGGCATGATAGCTGTCAGCCCATTGATGGGTTGATCTGAAGCTATGATGTTTGGGTAGAATGGTGCTTCACGCATACCCAGATAGATAGCCTCTCGTACTACTTCCGGTACTAACCAACGAAGTTCCGGATTTGGCATGGAGTATATATTCTCCATCGTATCAACTCGAGGGTTGAACCCGAGTGCTTTGAAGTAATCATCCTGGGTTATACCATACTTCTCCTGAAGCATGTCGCTCAGGTGAATATCAACCGGGAGATTCTTATTAGTTCCCTGACGGAAACCATCCATGTTTTTTACAATATCAGGGAGTTCTTTTAAGTATTCCTCCCGGGTATACTTCTTTTCTGCCATTGTTATAAGGGTTTTTGGTTATTATTTTACGAGAATTCGAACTAACTCTTCAGCCTCAGCTGTATTGAGAGATATGAACTTAGTTTCAGTTCCACCTGGCTGGGAAGTTCCACCTGCCTGGAGTTTGAAATTTGGGTATACACCTGATTCATCAAGAGTACCGTCAGTAGTGGCAAATCCAGTAGTTGCCATAGCTTCTTTTGCTACTCCATGGATGATAGCAAATCCTTCTACCATTACCGTTATCTCAGGGGTTTCGGCCGATGCCATGGGAGGATAGCATGGATACTTGCTATAACCAACTGCTATACCAAGGTATACTTCGTTAGCAGTTCCAGTGTAAGGTGAAATAGTACCGTCATCGTTCAGTTTAACTGGTTGACCCTGAACGATGGTATTACCACTCTTTACAGTGAAAGCTTGATGGAGCTTGTGTGATTCACTTTTGTAAACCACAGCCTGTGGAGTCTTAGAACCCACTTTGTGTAAGTCTGCCATAATTTTACTTGTTATTAGTTATTTTACTTTGAACGTAACTTTCGCTCTGCTATTTCTTTTGCCAGATCAGAAGTAGACTTGTCTGAATTCTTCTGATCATACTCGTTATCATCACCTGGATTCATAGATGATGATCGGCTGATATCTTTTGAACCACATGAGTTGCAGTGCATGGGGAACTTATCCTCCAACTGAGTCTCATAGGTCTTTCGTAAAGCCTTCAGAGTCTCAAGTGAAGTAGCCTCATTCTCGAGCAATGCCAGGATATTCTCATCTACCTTGTCACCATTAAGCTTCTTATAGGAAGCTACGGTTTCTTCCCGGAACTTAGAGATATATCCACCCCACTTCTCATGAGACTCCTTGTACTTTTCTACCTCCTTCTGGAGATTAGAATTAGTTTCCTTAAGAGTCTGAATCTCGGTGTCTTTGTTACCACTAGCCTCTTTCAAGCTCTGGTTTTCCTTTACCAGATTTTTTACTTGGCTCAGAATCATTTCGGTATTAGGCTTCTCACCTTCCGAAAGGTTCAGTAAGCCCTCACCAAAAAGACTTTGCATAAATTTCTCTAATTCTTCCATGTCTTTTTGTGTATTTTGGTTAATATGGTTATTTTTGTTTCCCGGGTCATTTTCATTATTAGATTTACCGGTATTGTACTTTAACTCTTTTTCTGAAAGAGATTTGAAGTCATACATAGATACCCTCTTTCTTGGATCATTGGCTTCTTTAGCTTTATCTTCAGAGAATGAATAGTACTGACTACCAGCATAGGCAGGATTATTTAACTTACCACTACCTATTATCTTCTGAGCAAATGGATCAGCACCATGCCATACAAGAGAAGTCTCTTTATATGATATGATCTTGGTTACTATTCTTCGAATTAGTTCACCATTTTCAGTATATGTACCAAGTTTAGAATAGAACTCCCACATATCTTCGAATTGGTGTGAAGGTTCCCAGGCAAACTCTACAGTAACGGAATTAGAGTGAATTGATGGTGGATCCATCTGGATACCCCTTGCTATTCGGGGATTAGATAACCCATCAATCTTAAGTATGCCATTTATACCTGCTGGAATGATTATTCCAGTTTCTTTGTCCTTGTATTTATCTTGCCACTCAACTGATTTCACTGCTCCAACAGCATTAGCTACGTCAGTTTCATGATCAAGATTGATTGACTGACCAACCAACAATGGCATGGATTCTTTGAGAACTTGCTCGGGGAACTCGGTTGGGTTATACTTCTTAGCTACTACAGCAGCTGAAAGCATTCGGAACATTGGCTCTATAAAGTCACTGTCTTTTGGCTTCAGCATTTCGGGGGTTACATTTGGCATGAATTGGTTTACATTCAATGTTCCACCCCACATACCAAATCTCTCTAATGAACTCTTAGCATCTTTTTGGAAGTTTTCTGACCCTTTGAAGAAATTGTCAGATAGGGAATGAGCCTCTATAACTACTTCTGGTACATTTGATACCATCAAGCTATGAGAAGCCCCTAATACCATTACATCTGTGTTTTGGGATTCAGTCTTCATATCTATCTTGGTTTACTGTCTTGATCTGCTCTTTTTGGGTTAGGGTTATTTTTATCCCGGGTTTTTCTATCTGACTTATCTTTGTCGTCTTCTCTCTTCTTTTTCTTTTGCCCAGTACCAGCATCACCAGTACCACCCGCATTTTCATCTTCTATCGTTTGCCTTGGCTCTTTTTGATCTGGATATTCATAACCCATATCCCGTGCAAAATCTTCTTGACTTATGATACCTTGATTATACAGAGTTACATTTACTCTAGCCCTATATTCACGGGCCTGTTGTAACTTAATATCATCCGATATTGTGGATGTTGCAAAGTCAATAGATATACCCTTATTATTAAACCCCGCTAGACGTAGTTCTAGAGAGTAAATAAACTCGAGTACATATATTACAAGCATTTGAATATTTTTCAACTGGGAGATCATCTTAGACAGCTGAATGCCCGACCCTCCCTCGGTATTATTTTGGCTTACTCCAATGATAGAACCGTTTACTCCCAACCCGTTAGCTACTGATTGTTGGTTCATATTCCAGGGCAGATTTATATTCTGCATAGAAGCCGATGTGGAGTTTAACTTGAACTCATGGTCTTCCATGTATCCAACCACTACTCCATCACTCATACCATTTAAGATATTCTTCTTCATATTGTTGAGAGTTGACTCTAGCCTCAATCTGTATGCTCTAGCACTCTCATCTGAATTACGAGGTGGTTTAGCCATCTTAGCTTCCAAGAATCCAACCATACCCATGATTTCCATGATATGTTTGAAATTCTTCCTCATAACATGTTGGCCAGCTAATGAATCCAATGAGGGCATGAAAGGGGGGATTCCATACGGTTCATCGGTATCATTATACATGGCTACATAACAATATGTTTCTGTATTAAGCTTTATGTATTCGTCTTTTATTCCACCAATAACATGAGGATTTTTCTGGTATGGTTGGTATACTCCGTTGTTCTCTCTCTTGAACCTGATAGTCTCTGGTTTTATAAAAAGTATGGTTTCTATACCAGTTAGATCTTTGTTTGGTACACATTCAATTGATATTGCACCACCTACCAGTAATTGAACTATGAATTTATTCACCAGACCATCTATACCACCTGTATAGGTTGACCATTTTTTCGAAGCTTCCCGTAGATGTTCTCTCATTTTAGCCGATTCATTCTCGGCGTTCTTTGAGAAGTTAATGGTATGACCTGTGTTAGACAACTTGAACATATCCTGTAAAGCTATGCTAACATCAGGATTAACTTTGTATAAATCCCGTATAAGTGGTATTAGTTCAGTTCTAAACGATGGGGTTACTACTCCAGTAATACCCTGTAAAGTACGTATGATGTTCGATGGTGAATCATCATCGGGTTTAGACACTCTACCAGGACTAATAGTACCTTTCCCATCATCCTGAGTACTAGATTTTGATGGTCTCTTACTAAACCATTCATTGATTACATCCTTTATTTTTCTAGCCATATTAAGAAAATTTTGTGTCTATTGAGGTAATACGACTTCATTACTTGAACTATGACCTCTAATGTAATTGGTTATAGCTTTTCCAAATATGGAGTCATCTGAGTATGTCTCCCCTTCTAGATCAAGATCCATAGATGAATTATTCATGCGGTGCTTACCTCTAGCTATGGGTCTACCTGTACCGTCGTATATGAAGGTATAAGCTTCTTGTACGAAGAATGGGTCCTTAACTATTATGTTTTCCTCTCTAATGTCTTTCTCTAAGTTCTCTATAATGAGAGATCTATTCTTGGTAGTAGTAATCCATCCGGGTATCTCTTCTACCTCTGGATTTGGTTTACGACGCTTTTTGAGAAGCTTTCGAGAGTAGTAAAGATTTGAATAGCCTTCATCCTGAAGTATGGTTGTTATAGTCATACCAACGTCGTTGGTTTCAGGAGCTACTAAAGCAAAATTGAATTTTTCTCCAACATCACCTATGAATCTAGCATACTTATTCAAAGGTATTCTACCCTTGTATACAGCAGCTTCTTCACCTGGCCTATCCATAACTGTGAATGCTGAGTAGTCAGTTCCTCTACCAGTTGAACAGTCAGCTCCCAAGAAATATTGTTTATTTGGATCTGGTTCACAGAACTCTCGATATTGACCTTTCAACCGTGATACAAGTACAGGATAGTCGAATAGACATTCCTCTATAGACTTGATATCTACCAGGTCAAATACCGTATTTCCAGATGATAAAAAGTCACCATCTATCTCCTGAGCAGTTCTTCTTGGACCCAGAGCAGCAGACATTTCTTGATACCAATGATCATCTCTATCTGGGTACATCTGCCAATACAATCGTATAGGATTGAACGGGTTACCACCGGCTATAGCATCTACCCATGTACTATGGAAGAAGTTCCCGACGCCGTAAGGAGTGTTATGAGACACGTAGTCTTCGTTTATGAGATAAGATTCATCGTTTTCAACGCAAATATCATAAATGGTGTCGTAATACTTCCTGACTACTTTCAGCTTAGAAAGGTAGATACTTGTACATCTTTTACCAGATACAATACATTGAATATATGGTTTGTTCAGCTTAACTCCGAACTTATCTTCAACCTCTTTAGATATCTTCTCTAACACTCCATAATAGTAACCAAGTTCTTGATAACGGTACCTTATGTAAGCTACTACTCTTAAGTCATAATTGAATCCACCTTTTAGTTTAGACCCAAGCTTCATTCCATAAGAATATTTTGCAGCTTTCTTACCATTTTCAGCTATTGTAACTATCTGTAGATTGGTTACATAGTTGTCAGAAGGATTATTATTAATGTGGTCAACTACATATCCATCAGGAATTTCTCCCAAGAATACTTTAGCTACCAAGTTATGAACACATATCTTTTTCTTTTGGCCTTGATTCCAAAGCTGAATGCTAAGGTATTGTTCTCTACCAGAACAAGGTTTTGGTAGCTTCTCTATTCTGGTTCCATTCTTTACAATGAATATTCTTCCCCAGTTGGAGACTTCATAGTTTGGATAACCAGGTATGGGTTTGCATA
>OJNZ01000084.1_pt1 | contig 78925 bp, 73 predicted proteins | sample 1598001 | NCBI WGS metagenome assembly OJNZ01 (sample SAMN01915225, study PRJEB22387) | human gut metagenome | isolation source: stool | host: Homo sapiens | place: USA | reverse complement strand
TAACTCAATTCTATCACTATATCTTTCCGCATTTCACTTTTTTGTAGTAACTTTGCACCACACAACCCCCTGTTTTCAACCATGCGCACCCTGCTGACCACCATCCTCCTGAGCCTGATGCTCCCGCTCCTTGCGGCCACACCCGCACGGGCGGCCGGCTACCGCGTGGAGGAGATTCCCAACGTCCAGCTGACGGACCGCAACCGCTACGTCTCGAATCCCGACCGGATTCTCTCCGAGGCAGCCGTCGCCCGCATCGACTCGCTCTGCGGCTCGCTGCGCCGGCAGGGCATCGCCCAGGTGGCGGTGGTGGCCGTCGACGAGATTGCCGGCGACGATCTCTTCACCTTCGCCATCGACCTCTTCCGCCGCTGGGGCGTGGGGCGCGCCGGCGACGACAACGGCGTGGGCATCCTGCTGGTCCGCGACCGGCGCGAAATCCGCTTCGTGACGGGATACGGCGTCGAGGGGGTTCTGACCGACGCCCTCTGCAAGCGGATTCAGACGCAGCTGATGCTGCCCCGCTTCCGCACGGGGGACTACAGCGGCGGCATGGTGGCCGGTGTCGAGGCCGTGGCGGGCGCCCTGACGGGCAGCGGCATCGCATTCGGGGAGGAGGAGCCGGACGACGGGCCGCTGCCGGTGCTCTACATCTTCGGCGCGGTCATCCTCTTCTTCCTCGCCACCTCGCTGCTGGCGCTCCACCGCCGGCGGCAGGAGAAGCGCTGCCCGCGCTGCCACAAGCATACGCTCGTCCGTGAGGAGCGGCGCGTGTTGGGGCTCACCCCCCAGCACCGCATCGTCGAGTATACCTTCGTCTGCACGCACTGCGGCCATGTGGTGCGGCGCCAGGAGCGCGAATGGCGCGACAACGGCTTCGGAGGGCGCGGCGGAGGGCCCATCATCGGCGGTTTCGGCGGACTGGGCGGCTTCGGAGGCGGAGGGGGCTCCATGGGCGGAGGCTTCGGCGGAGGCAGCTTCGGAGGCGGCGGCGCCGGCTCGCGCTGGTAGCCCCGAGGATGCCCAAAGGAGCGGAAAAAGAAGCACGCAAGAAGTGCAGAAAGGGACGCGCAATGCAGCGCCCCCGGCCGGCGAGCAAGGGCGGCAAAACGAAGCCCGGCGGAACAGCGCCGCGGCGAACCGCAGCCCGGGACCGCCCCGGCAGAACACAGGCGCAGCGCCCCGGCAGAACACAGGCGCAGCCCCCCCCCGGCCGGCACCTTCCCCCCCCACCGGGCAAGGCGCCGCGGAGAGCAAGGACGAGGCAAGCCGCTGAGAGCGGGCCGAGGCAACAGATAAGGCAACGGAAAAGGCAACAGCAACCTACTGAGACAACAGAATAAACCAATCAAGAGAGCGAACAATGAAAAAGTGGATTTGGATTGTACTGGCCATCCTCGTCATCGGAGGATTCTTCTTCTACTCGAGCTACAACCGGCTGGTGAGCCGTGAAGAGGCGGTCAACGGCGCCTGGGCCAACGTCGAGACGCAGTATCAGCGCCGCTCGGACCTCATTCCCAATCTGGTGAACACGGTCAAGGGCTACGCCGAGCACGAGCGCACGACGCTCGAGGAGGTGACCGACGCCCGCACGCGCGCAACCTCCATCAACCTCTCGGTCGACGAGCTGACGCCCGAGCAGCTGGAGCGCTACCAGGCGGCGCAGGCCGAGGTGCGCACGGCGCTGGGACGGCTGCTGGCCGTGGCCGAGAACTACCCCGACCTGAAGGCCAACGAGAACTTCCGGGAGCTTCAGGCGCAGCTCGAGGGGACCGAGAACCGCATCGCCGTGGCGCGGCGCGACTTCAACGAGACGGCCCGCGGCTACAACGTCGCCGTGCGCCGCTTCCCGACCAACATCGTGGCCTCGCTCTGCGGCTTCGAGAAGAAGCCCTACTTCGAGGCGGCCGAAGGGAGCGACGTAGCCCCCAAGGTGGAGTTCTGACCCACGCGGGAGGGGTCGCTCCGAAGGGCGGAGCGCAAGCACGCGAAAGGAGTCGCCCCGAAGAGCGGAGTGCAAACACGAGAAAGGGGTCGCCCCGGAGGGCGGAGTGCAGAAAAGAGGGACGGAGCCGTGAGCTCCGTCCCTTTTCTATTTGCGGCATTGTGCCCGGAGGGTTCCGGAAGGGGAATTCAGCACCCGCCGGCGCGTACCGTCTGCCGGACGGCGAAAGGCGTTCTAAGTCGGGAGGCAGAAAGCGCAAGGCGCGAGGAAAGAGGTGAGACTAAAAACAGGGCAGCAGACAGAAAGGCGGGCAGACAGGGGGCAGGCAACCGGTTATCGCTCCGCTGCGGATTTATCCCCGGCGTCACACACCACGCGGCCGGTCGGCGCGACGCCCCGGTCGAACTCGACCACCAGCGCCGTGAGCGGTGCCACGCGGCTCCGCTCCGAGAGCGTGACCCGCTCGCCCGTCACCACGTTGCGCCCCTCACGGAGCGGCGCGGCGATTTCGGCATAGTCCGACCAGGGAATGCGCACGCGGCGCCGCGAGTTGTTGACAAAGACAAAGACGCAGGCGTTGCGGTCGTAGCGGAAAAAGGCGTAGCACTCATCCTCGGGTGCAAAGTGCATCGTCCGCCCCGTGTGGAGGACGCGGCACTGCCGGCGCCAGGCAAGGAGCCGCTGCACGTAGGCGCAGAGGTCGCCCGCCTCGCCCAGCCGTCCCGACTCCTCGAAGCAGTTGCGCGCATCGCCCGCCCAGCCGCCAGGGAAGTCACACCGCAGAGCGCCGTGGCCCTGCGCCGCATCGGTCGTGCGCAGCCCCAGCTCGTCCCCGGCGAAGATTTGGGGGATGCCCCGCAGGGTGGCCAGCAGCGCAAAGGCGATTTTCATCCGCCGCCAGCTGCCACCGACGACGTCGGCCAGCCGCTCCGTGTCGTGGTTGCCGAAGAAGGTGACCAGATTCGACGGATTGTGGTAGACGAAGTCGTCCGCGAGGCAGTCGTAGAGGCGCATCATCCCGCCGCCCCGCCGTCCGGGCCGCAGCGCCGAGCAGAGCGCCTCCTGCAGCGGGAAGTCCATCAGGGCGGGCAGGTGCGAATCGAAGCCGTCGCGGTTCGTCTGGCCGCTCTGCCAGTAGGCCAGACGCGGGATGTCGGTCGTCCAGCACTCGCCGACGATGTTGAGCCACGGATATTCGCGCCGCACCGAGGCGCACCAGGCGCTCATCGGCCCCTTCTCGTTGTAGGGGTAGGTGTCCACGCGCAGGCCGTCGATGCCGGCCCGCTCAATCCACCAGACGGCCCACTGCCGGAAGTAGTTCAGCACGAACGGGTTGTCGAGGTTCATGTCGGGCATCGAGCGGTCGAACCAGCCGCTCTGCAACACCTCCAGGTCGTAGCGCGAGGCGTTGGGGTCCATGTGGGTCGAGAAGAGGTTGTTGGTGGGCGTATAGCTCCGGTGGAGGTGGACCCAGTCGTCGAACGGAGGCTCCTCCATCCACCAGTGGGCGCTGCCGCAGTGGTTCGTCACCACATCCATCACCACCTTCAGTCCCCGGCGGTGGCACTCCCCGACAAAGGTGAAGTAGGCCTCGTTGCCGCCCATGCGGGGGTCGACCCGGTAGTAGTCGGCCGTGGCATAGCCGTGGTACGACTGGTGCGGCTCGTTGTCGAGCAGCACGGGGGTGCACCAGACGGCCGTGGCGCCGAGCCGGGCGATGTAGTCCAGATGCCGCGTAAGGCCGGGCAGGTCGCCTCCGTGGCGGCCGAAGGGGTCGCGGCGGTCGCAGCGCTCGGCCGTCGAGGGGTCGTTGTCCGTCGAGGGGTCGCCGTCGGCGAAGCGGTCGGGCATCACCAGGTAGAGGACGTCGGCCGTCGAGAAGCTCGCGCGCTGCGGACGCTGCGGACGGGCCGCCAGCTCGTAATCGACCCCGAAGTGCTCGCCGCCGCGGGTGAAGCGGAGGCGGATGCGGCCGGGGCGGGCCGTCGGCGCTATGGCCACGTCGACGAAGAGGTAATTGGGGCTCGTGCCGGGATGGAGCGCCGTGACGCGGACCCCCTCGCAGCCATCAACCGCGACCTGCCACGAGGCAATCCCCCGCCCCTTGACCAGCAGCTGGAGCGGCGTTTGCATGCCGACCCACCACGACGGCGGCTCGATGCGCTCGATGCGGCTCCCGCCCTCCCCGGCCCCGGCACCGAGGGGACACGCTCCGCCGGCAGCCGGGCGGTCGTCGGCGGAAGGCACGGCGGCGGCCCCGTCGGCAGTCCCGTCGGCAGTTCCGTAGGCGGGGCGCCCGTCTCGAATTGCGGGTTTGCCGGCGGCAACTCCGACAGAGGCAGACCCATCGGCGGCCGTTCCGGCGGAGGGTTGGTCGGCAACCCCGGCGCAGGAGGCCTTCCCCGACGGGGCATCGCACCCGGAAGCGGTACGGAGCATGGGTTCGGATTCGGTGGTCATGGGCAGGAAAGCGGAAAAAAGGTTGACATCGGCTCCTCCGGCGGCGCTATTCGCGGGAGCGGGTCAGAATCCGGTAGCTCCACGGAGCCATATCCTCCTCGACATGCTCCGCAAGCAGCAACGGCAGGCCCGTCATCGCGTCGATGTAGCGCCCGGCGTAGATGCCCGTGCGGTAGTCGGCATGGATGGCGTAGGGCGAGAGGTTCATCACCGCCACGACGCGGTCGTCGCCCGCTTCGCGCACGAAGGTCATCAGGCAATCCTCGGCGTTGTTGCGGATTTCGACCATCCCGCCGCCGCGGCCGCCCGAGGCGAGGGCCGGGTGGTTGTGGCGCAGTGCGGTGAGCCGGCGGTAGAACTCCGTGAAGGCGTTGGGAGCGGCATCGGGCAGGGGGTCGCGGTCGAAGAAGGCGAAGCTGTGGTCGTAGCCCACCTCCTGTCCCGTATAGACGAGGGGCAGGCCGCGCGGCACGACGAAGGTGAAGGCCGCCATGATTTCACGGGCGGCCCCCATGCGGGTGAACTCCGAGCCGCTCCACGAATTCTCGTCGTGGTTCGAGGTGAAGGTGAGCCGCATGGCCGACTCGGGGTAGCGGCCGCGGTCGGCGTAGATGTAGTCGCGCAGCGCCGTGACCCGCACCCGACCCTGCGCCACGTCGTTCATCAGGTGGTGCATCTGCCAGGCGTAGCAGGCATCGAAGGTGCCGTGCTCGAAGAGGTTCGTCTCCTCGGCCTCGGCCAGCATGAAGAGGTCGGGCTTCATAAGGCGCAGGCGGCGGACCGTCTCATGCCAGAACTCCACCGGCACGAGCATCGCCATGTCGCAGCGGAAGCCGTCGACGCCGTGCTCGCGGAGCCAGAACTCCATCGCCTCGGCCTCACCCTCCCAGACGGCGCGGTTGGCGTAGTTGAGCTTCGCCGTGTCGGTCCAGTCCCACGGCACGGCGGGTGCGCCCGAGGCGTCGCGTTCGTACCAGTCGGCGGGCTTTTCGACAATCCAGCGGGCGTCGCGCGCCGTATGGTTGGCCACCCAGTCCAGCAGCACCTTCATGCCCAGGCGGTGCGCCTCGGCCACGAAGGCGTCGAAATCGGCCATCGTCCCCATCTCGGGGTTGATGGCGCAGTAGTCGCGAATCGAATAGTAGGAGCCCAGCGAGCCCTTGCGCCCCTCGACGCCGATGGGATAGACGGGCATGAGCCATACGGCATCGATGCCCATGTCGCGCAGCATCGGCAGCCGCGCGGCTGCGGCCCGAAGCGACCCTTCGGGGGTGAGCTGGCGGACGTTCATTTCGTAGATGACGGCCTGATAGCTCCATTCGGGATGATTCATCGCATCCATTGTCTCTTATTACCTTTCAAATCAAACTGTTCACATTTTGCTCCGCCTCCAGCGCTCCCGGGACCGGTACGGACCGGCGGCAAACCGGACTGGGGCAAACCGGGCCGGCGGCGGAAGCTCCGCCTCCCTGCCGCACCCGCGTCGCGCCGCGCCGTTCACTGCATCGCTCGCCGACGTTGCGGTCCAGAGCGAAGTCCGCCGGAGGAATGCCCCGCCGAACGAATCGGGGAGGGCGTCGGGATGGATTGGCACGGCCGGAAGCCGGCATCCAGAGCGTCCGGAGACGCTTCGGAGGACCAAAAATACACTTTTTCCGGCAATTTTGATACGGCTGAACGCCGAATCCCGCAAAAGAGCGCGCGGCACCGGCCCTGAGCGTCCCCAGAGGGAGCTCCGCCGCCGCAACACCTCAACTCCGGCGCCGCATCCCGCACCCTGCCACGACGGACGCTCAATCGGTCCAACTGCGGCACAAATAGCAAATTGCACCGCTGGATTTTTCGGAAAACTTTACTACCTTTGCGGGGCGTATACAATTATCCTGAAACAGATGAGATTTTTCCGTTTTCTCCTGCTCTCCGTCGCTTGCTTCGCGGCGCTTGCCTTCACGTCGTGTGCAACGCAAAGAGCCGCCAAAAAGACCTGGTACCTCCAGGATGCCACCCCATACACTCCGGAACAGACAGCCCTCAAGGGTCAAATCCGCATCCAGCCGCTCGACCGGCTCACCGTCGTGGTCAACAGCAAGGACCCCGAACTGGCCGCCCCCTTCAATACGGCTTCGGGCTACAACGCGCTGTCAACTACCGGAACAAGTTCTTCGAGCAACGCCTCCTCGCTTCAGGTCCGCACGGTGGACGAGCACGGCATGTTCGACATGCCCATCATCGGGAAAATCGACTGCCGCGGCATGACCCGCAGCGAACTGGCCAAGGCCATCGCCGACAGGATTGTCGAGGGCGGGTATCTGAACGACCCGACGGTGAACGTGGAGTTCGCCGACATGAAGTTCTCGGTCATCGGCGAGGTGGCCAACCCGGGCGAGTACGAAATCAAGAACGACCGCGTCTCGATTTTCGATGCTCTGGCGATGGCCGGCGACCTGACGGTCTACGGCATGCGCGACGAGGTGGCCGTCATCCGCGAGACGAACGGCGTGCGCACCATCGAGTACCTCGACCTGCGCTCGAAGGATATCTTCGACTCGCCGGCCTTCTACCTCCAGCAGAACGACGTGGTCTACGTCAAGCCCAACAAGAAGAAGGCCCGCTCGGGTCAAATCAGCCAGGACCGCTCGTTCTACATCTCGCTGGTGAGCACCGCCATCTCGATTGCGACGCTCGTCGTAACCCTTTCCAGAAAATAATCCGCGACCATGATTGAACAGACACCCAATACGCAACACGCACCCCAGAACGAGACCTCCGAAGCGGGGATGTTCTCGCTGCACGACCTCATCCAGATGATACTGGCCAACTGGTACTGGTTCGCCATATCGGTCATCGTCTGCCTGGGTGCAGGCTACCTCTATCTGGCCCGCACGCCGAAGGTCTACAGCCGCAAGGCCACCATCCTGGTCAAGGACGACCGCAAGGGGGCCAACATGGATATTTCGGCCTTCAGCGACATCTCGGGCTTCCAGAGCCGCAACAGCGTCGACAACGAAATTTACATCCTCCAGTCGCGCCGGCTGATGCAGGAGGTGGTCCGCACGCTCCGTCTGACGACCGGCTACTCGAAGCGCAGCGGACTCCGCACGCAGGACCTCTATGGACGGTCGCCCATCGAGGCCGACTTCGTGGACGAGGGCGAGAACCAGTCCTTCTCGTTCCGGGCCCGTCCGCTGGCCGGCGGCGAGCAGGTCGAACTCACCGACTTCGACGACGGCTACATCTCCGACGAGGAGCGCGGCCGCGTCGTAACGGCCGCCTACGGCGATACGGTCTCCACCCCGCTGGGGCGGATGATTATCCGCAAGACGCTCTACCTCTCGCCCGCCGACGAGGGAACGGCCATCCAGGTTGCGAAAAGCTCGCTCGAGGCGGCCACGTCGGCCTACCGGGCCGCCGTCAAGTGCGCCGTGGAGGACAAGCAGACCTCGGTGGTCGGCATCGCGATGAACGACGCCGTGCCCAAGCGGGCCGAGGATGTCATCAACACCCTCATCACGGTCTACAACAACGACGCCATCGCCGACAAGCGGCGCATCTCCGAAGAGACGGCCGACTTCATCCACTCGCGCCTCGAAATCATCGGCAGCGAGCTGAACGACGTGGACCGCGACATCGAGAACTTCAAGAGGGACAACCGCATGGTGGACCTCGCGAGCGAGGCGACGCGCAACGTCGAGGAGAGCTCGCAGTTCAAGGCCGAGGGGCTCTCACTCGAGAACCAAATCAACGTGGCGGAGTTCATCCGCTCCTACCTGCTCGACAGGGAGCATGCCGGCGACCTGATTCCCGCCATGGCCGCCATCGCCAACTCGGGCATCACCGAGCAGATTTCGGCCTACAACGAGGGGATTCTCCGCCGCGAGAAGCTCAGCGAGAACAGCTCGGCCAACAACCCCGTGATGCAGGAGCTGGACAACAACCTGGCGGCCGTACGCCGCTCCATCATCGCCTCGCTCGACTCGCACATCCGCGCGCTCGAAATCCAGCGCAACGCCCTGCGCACGGAGGAGGAGCAGGCCAACCGCCGCATCTCGACGGTCCCCTCGCAGGAGAAGGAGATGCTCGGCATCGCCCGCCAGCAGAAAATCAAGGAGGAGCTCTACCTCTACCTGCTCAACAAGCAGGAGGAGACGCAGCTCAACCTGGCCGTGGCGGAGAGCAACGCCCGCGTCATCGACCTGGCATACGGCTCGGGAGCCCCCATCGCCCCCAAATCGTCGATGATTCTCGGCATTGCGCTCATCGTCGGACTGGCCATTCCCTTCGGCCTGCTCTTCCTGCTGAGCATGCTCGACACGACCATCCGCGGCCGCAGGGACATCGAGGAGAATCTGAGCGCCCCCTTCCTGGGTGATGTTCCCCTCTACGAGGGTGAGACCACGAAGGGCATCGTCGCCGTGCGCGAGGCGGGCCGCGACGCCCTCTCGGAGGCCTTCCGCATGCTGCGCTCGAACATGAACTTCATGAACGTGTCGAGCCAGAGCCGCCTGCAGTGCGTCCTCTTCACCTCGTCGAACCCCCACGCCGGCAAGACCTTCGTGGCCGTCAACCTCGCCGTCACGCTGGCCATGGCCGGGAAAAAGGTGGTGCTGCTCGACCTCGACCTGCGCCGCCACGCCCTCTCGAGCGAATTCGGCCACGGCAAGGATTCGCGAGGCATCACCGCCTACCTTTCGGGCTCCATCACCGACGCAGGCCAGATAATCTCCCGCTCCGGCGTTCACGACAATCTGGATGTCGTCTATGCCGGCATCCAGCCGCCCAACCCGGCCGAGATGCTGCTTTCGGACCGGCTCGATACGCTCATAGCCGAGCTCCGCACGCGCTACGACTACATCTTCATCGACTCGACGCCGGCCATGTCGGTAGCCGACGCCATCAGCACCGACCGTCTGTGCGACCTCTGCATCTACATCATCCGCGAGGGGGTTCTGGACCGCCGCCAGCTGCCCGACATCGAACGGCTCTACCGCGAAAAGAAGCTCCGCAACATGTGCATCGTCCTCAACGGCGCCCGCAGCCGCCGCCACGGATACGGGTACGGTTATGGATACGGATACGGGTACGGATATGGCTACACCTACGGGTACGGCTACGGCGACGACTACCAGGAGACGAGCTACCGCAAGCGGATTCTGAACTTCCTGCGCCGGCTTCTGACGCGCAGCGGGGAGGAGCAGAGCCACCGCCACCATCACCACCGCAAGCACGACAGGGCGTAAGTAACCCGCCGACACACAAAGACCTCAAGCCATGGCCATACACGATGCAGTCATCGCCGTCGATTTCGACGGCACGGTCGTCACCCACGAGTACCCCCACGTGGGCGAGGATGCCGGCGCCGTGCCCGTGCTCCGCGAGCTGACCGACAACGGATGCCGGCTCATCCTCTGCACGATGCGCAGCGGCCGGCTGCTCGACAAGGCGCTTGCCTGGTTTGCCGAGCGGGATATTCCGCTCTACGCCGTCAACGAGAATCCCGAGCAGCACCGCTGGACGCAGTCGCCCAAAATCCATGCGGACCTCTACATCGACGACAGCGCGCTGGGGTGCCCCATCCGCTTCATCGACGGGGTGAAGCGCCCCGTGGCCGACTGGGTAAAAATCCGCGAGGAGCTGGTCCGCGCGGGCTATCTCGACTGACCGCCGCACGCACGCCCATTCTCCGCACGCCCGACATCCGTACGCCCGACACCTGCGAGCCTGCCCTCCGCACGCCCGGCACCCGCATGCCCGACGCCCCCATCACCCTCCCCCATCACCCTACCCCTTGGCAAGGAGCTCCGGGAACCGACACAAAACAAAGAGTCCATCCACCGACTGGTGGATGGACTCTTTCTTCCGATGTGCGGCAGAGCGCCGCTGTATGTGCCGTTGTTTCCGGCCATTGTTGCCGGTCGCTGCATCAGCCGTTTCCGGTCCCTGCAGCCGACCCTTATCTCCGGCCGCCGTGCCCGGCTGTCAACTCCGGTCCCTGCTTCCGGCGGCTGTTCCGGCCGCAGCATCAGCCGCTCCGGTCCCTGCTTCCGGCCGTTATCTCCGTACACAGTTCCCGGCCGCCAACCTCCGCCGCCGCTGCCGGCCGTTATTTCCAAAGGTTGCGCGGATACTTGCCCTCGGCAATCATCCGTTCGATGCTGGCCATCAGCGCCGGCTTGTCCTCCTTGTAGGTCACGCCGTGCCACTGCGCCGTGCTGCGCAGCACCCGCAGCGAAGCCGTCCCCTCGCCGATGAGCTTGTTGACCATCGTCGGGATGTAGAACTCGGCCTTGAGGTTCTCGCGGTTGGCCGCAAACCACTCCTTGAAGTAGGCGGCCGAGTAGTCGAAGTAGTCGGGCGTGAAGCCGAAGAGGTTCATCGAGACGGGGGTATCCTCGGCCAGCGGTTCGTCGGCCCCGCCGTCGTGGAAGAGGATGCGGCCGTCGGCCACGCGCTCAATCTGCGTCCGCTCGACCATCGCCGTCAGGTTGCCTTCGCCGTCGACCGAGCAGATGCCGCGCGAGACGGTGCCGTTCTCCGAGAGGGTGCGGTTCAGGTCGTAGGCCACCATGCAGTAGCGGTTGCGGCTGCCGTCGAGCTGTGCGAGGTAGTCGCCGATGGTCCGGTAGGCCTCCGCGCCGTAGAAGTCGTCGGCATTGATGACCGCAAAGGGCTCGTGGATGGCCTTGGCCGCCATCATCACGGCGTGGTTCGTGCCCCACGGCTTGACGCGGCCCTCGGGCACCGTCAGCCCCTCGGGCAGGTAGTCGAGCTCCTGGAAGACATACTCGACGGCGATGCGGCCGCCGAACCGCTCGGCGGAGAAGACCTCCTGGAACTCCTTGGCAAACGAGTGCCGAATGACGAATACGACCTTGCCGAATCCGGCGCGGATGGCGTCGTAGACCGAATAGTCGATAATGGCCTCCCGGTTGGGGCCGACCCCGTCCATCTGCTTGAGCGAGCCGTAGCGCGAGCCCATGCCGGCAGCGAGGACCAATAAAGTAGGTTTCACCATAATATCATCGAATTTGAATCGTTATCCTATGGACACCGCAAAGGTAATAAAAATAAGCGAACCTTTGCTTCCCGGTCCGCATCGGGGCGTCGAAAAGCCGCCAGGTGTCAAACGGTTGGCCCGCCACCGCCCGGAATACGGCTCCGCACGGCAAGCGCGACAAGAGCGGCGGCGCTGCAGAGGCAAGGGCAGCGGCGCTGCAGAGGCAGGAACGACGGTCCGCCCGAAAGGCAATGTCGCGCCGGACATGCGGTCCGCCCGGAACGCGGCTCGGCGCTACGGAAACGGCAGAGGCGGCGGCGCGGCAGAGGCAGCCGTCACAGGACCGACCCGCGCGGCAGGGGCAGGGGCGGCTAAGGCGACCGCTGCGAACTCAAGGCGCGAATTGAGCCGCAGGCGCAGGGTTTTCGCGTAAAATTCGTATCTTTGTCGGGATTATCACTCCGCAGAAGATGGACATTCAGAAAAAAATAGGTTCCTGGTGGCGGAACTTCTTCCGCAAGCGGCGCTTCAGCATGCTCAACGCCACCGACAACAGCGAGGAGTGGCACCTGCACCTCTCGCCGGCAAGCATCTTCGCCGCACTGGTGGCCTTCGTGCTGCTGCTCTTCATCCTGATTCTCTCGCTGGTGGCCTACTCCCCCGTGCTGGAGTTCCTGCCCGGCTACCGGACCGAGGCCGACCGCTCGCGCGAAAGCCTCGTGCAGAACATCATCCGCCTCGACTCGATGGAGCGCGTGATGAACCAGATGATGACCTACAACCAGAACATCGCCCTCATCATGGAGGGCAAGACCCCCGTCATGAGGACCATCGCCTCGAGCGACTCCTCGCGGCTGAGCAAGGTGCTGGTCATGCCCTCGCACGAGGACTCGCTGCTGCGCGCCCAAATGGAGGGTGACGGACCCTACTCGCTGAGCGCCTCGCAGAAGGCCTCGCGGCGCGCGCTGCGCGAATCGATGGAGCTGCTCGCCCCCATCGAGGGCATCATCACCCAGAGCTTCGACGTGGCGCAGGGTCGTCTGGGCGTCGGGATTGTCGCCACATCGGACGCCCCCGTCTCGGCCGTCGAGAGCGGCACGGTCATCCAGAGCCTCTGGAGCCCCGAGTCGGGGTACACCATCATCATCCAGCACGCCAACAACCTGCTCTCGGTCTACCGCAACCTCTCGCAGTCGCTCGTCACGACGGGACAGGCCGTGCGCGGCGGTGCGCAAATCGGCTACAACGCCGAACCGGTCGACGGACAGGTGCGGCTCTTCGGCTTCGAGCTGTGGAACAACGGCAAGCCGGTCAACCCCGAAAACTACATCGTATTCTGAACCTCATGAGACAACGCCTTGCCATTCTGGGGTCGACCGGCTCCATCGGTACGCAGACCCTCGACATCGTCCGCGAAAATCCCGAACTCTTCGAAGCCCGCATCCTGACGGCCCACCGCAACTGGCGGCAGCTGGCCCTTCAGGCCCGTGAATTCGACGCCGACACGGTCGTCATCGCCGACGAGAGCTGCTACGCCCCGCTGCGCGACGCGCTGAGCGACACCGACGTGAAGGTCTACGCGGGCGAGGATGCCGTCCGTCAGGTTGCCGCAGGAGGCGACACGCAGGTGGTCGTCAATGCGCTGGTGGGCTACGCGGGGCTCCACCCCACCGTCGCCGCATTGGGCGCAGGCAAGAAGCTGGCGCTGGCCAACAAGGAGTCGCTCGTGGTGGGCGGCGAGGTGGTCATGCGCCTGGCGGCCGAGAAGCGGGCGCCGATTCTGCCCGTCGACTCGGAGCACTCGGCCATCTTCCAGTGTCTGGCGGGCGAGAGCTCGCGGCCGCGGCGGCTCATCGTCACCTGCAGCGGCGGTTCGTTCCGCGACCTGCCCGCCGAGGCGCTCGCCGACGTCACCGTCGAGCAGGCGCTCCACCACCCCCAGTGGCACATGGGTGCCAAAATCACAATTGACTCCTCGACGCTCGTCAACAAGGGCTTCGAGGTCATCGAGGCGCGCTGGCTCTTCGACATGCCGGCCGACCGCATTGACGTCATCCTCCACCCGCAGTCGATTGTCCACTCGATGGTCGAATTCGACGACGGGGCCATCAAGGCGCAGTTGGGGACCCCCGACATGCGGATGCCCATCAGCTATGCGCTCTTCTACCCCCGCCGGGCCAGCCGCCCGCAGGAGCATTTCAACTTCCTCGACCATCCGCAGCTCACCTTCGAGGCGGTCGACCGGCGCAAGTATCCGGCGCTCGACATCGCCTACGAATGCCTGCGGCGGGGCGGCACGGCCGCCTGCACGATGAACGGCGCCAACGAACGGGCCGTGGCGGCCTTCCTGGCCGGGAAGTGCCCCTGGCTGGAGATTGTCCGCGCCATCGAGTATGCGCTCAAGCACGCCGCATTCACCCTCCGCCCGACGCTCGACGACTACGCCGCGGCCGATGACGAGGCCCGCCGCCTGGCCGCCGAATACCTCAAACTCTGAACAAGTACGACACACAATGGATATTCTGATTAAAGCGCTTCAATTCTTCCTCTGCTTCACGATTCTGGTCGGCATCCACGAGCTGGGCCATTTCATCATGGCCCGCGTCTTCCGCATCCGCGTCGAGAAGTTCTACATCTTTTTCGACCCCTGGTTCTCGCTCTTCAAGTTCAGGCGCGGCGACACGGAGTACGGTCTGGGCTGGCTGCCGCTGGGCGGCTACGTGAAGATTGCCGGCATGATTGACGAGTCGATGGACAAGGAGCAGATGAAACAGCCGGTCAAGCCGGACGAGTTCCGCGCCAAACCGGCCTGGCAGCGCTTCCTGGTGATGATTGCCGGCGTTGTGATGAACGTCCTGCTGGCCATCGTCATCTACTGCGGCATCTGCTACGTCTGGGGCGACAGCTACCTCTCGAACGAGGATGCCCGCTGGGGCTACAACTTCAACGAGACGGGCCACCGGCTCGGCTTCCGCGACGGCGACCGCTTCGTCTCACTCGACGGCGAGCCCGTGGACAACATCCAGACGCTGCTCAACGGGCTGCTCATCACCAAGGGCGACCGCGAGGTGGTCGTCGAACGCGACGGCGAGCAGGTCACGCTGACGCTGCCGCTCCAGGAGCTGATTGACATGCGCCGCGAGAGGGCCTACGAGGACCTCTTCACGCTGCGCCACCCCTTCCTCGTCGACAGCGTCGTCGTTCCGGGGGCCTCGGCGCTGCGGCACGGCGATGAGATTGTCGCAATGGAGGACTCCACGGGGCTCGAATTCCCGGGCTACCAGGCGCTGCTCAAGAGCCACGCCGGAGGCGAGGTAAGGCTCGCCGTCAAGCGTGCGGGGTGCGACTCGCTGCTGCACTTCACGCTGCCCGTCACGGCGGAGGGCAAGCTGGGCGTGCTGGCTCTGGCGCCCTACACGCTCCGCACGCAGGAGTACACCTTCTGGGAGTCCATCCCCGCCGGCTTCCGCAAGGCGGGACGGATGCTCTCCTCCTACTGGGAGCAGCTGAAGCTCATCGTGCAGCCCAAGACGAAGCTCTACGAGGAGCTCGGCGGCTTCATCGCCATCGGCAGCATCTTCCCCGGCAGCTGGAACTGGGAGGGCTTCTGGCTGACGACCGCCTTCCTCTCCATCATGCTGGCCGTCATGAACATCCTCCCCATCCCGGGGCTCGACGGCGGCCACGCCATCTTCACCTTCTGGGAGATGCTCACGGGGCGCAAGGTGAGCGAACGGGTGCTTGAGACGGCCCAGTACGTCGGGCTCATCATCATCCTGGCGCTCGTCCTCTACGCCAACGGCAACGACATCTACCGCTTCTTCATCAAGTAACCGCGCACGCTGCCGTCCCTGCCTCCGCCCGCACCGCGGGCCGGCAAGACGGCCGCAGCGCTGCGCCCAACACCCAAAAAACATCCATCGAACCATGAACACAACGACCCCACAGAACACTGCACCGGCAGCCGCCGAACGACTCGAACGCTGCGCCGAGGCGCTGCGCCGCCATGGATTCGACGCCGTAGTCGTCGCAACGCCCGAAGAGGCCTTCGCCTGCATGAAGGAGGAAATCGAGCGCGAAGCGCCGGGCCTGGTCTCGTTCGGCGACTCTATGACCATGCGCGAGACGGGCATCATCGAGTGGCTGCGCGGCGACGAACGCTTCACGCTGCTCGACGGATTCGACGCCTCGATGCCGCGTCCCGAACGGCTCGAAATCCGCCGCCGGGCACTCATGTCGGACCTCTTCATCACGGGCATCAACGCCGTCACGACGGCCGGCACGCTCCACTGGCTCGACATGGTCGGCAACCGCATCGCCCCCGTAGCCTTCGGACCGCGCAAGGTGCTGCTCGTGGCCGGGCGCAACAAGCTCACCGAGAGCCGCGAGGAGGCCGAGCAGCGCATCCGCGACATCGCCGCGCCGCGCAACATCGCCCGCCATCCCGGCTTCCGCACCCCCTGCGCCAAAACGGGCGTCTGCGCCGACTGCAACTCGCCCGACCGCATCTGCAACACGCGCATGGAGATGCTGCGCTGCCACCCGCGGGGGCGCATCAAGGTCATCCTCATCGACCGGGAGATGGGGCTCTAAGCTAACGAACGGAACGCCATGAACAGCAAATCAATCTGCCGCCTGCTGGCGCTGCTGACGGCCGCGCTGGCGGCCTGCTCGGAGCCTTCGGAGGTCTACTACACGACCCGCTACGAGGTGACGGCCATCGAGGCTGCGGTCTCGGTGACCGAGGAGACGCCGACCGAGCCCACCGACCCCGAAAATCCCGGCACCGAGCTCGGAGACGGCTCCGACGGTGAGGGAACCGGCGGCTCGGACAACACCGGCAGCGGCTCGGGCAGCGGCGGGAGCGACGGCTCGGAGGGGTCCGCAGGAACCGGCGGCGGCTCGGGCAGCGACGGGAGTGACGGCTCCGAAGGCGGCGAAGGCACGGAGGGCGGCGAAGGCACGGAGGGCGGCGAAGGCACGGAGGGCGGCGAAGGCAGCGCCACGCCGCTGGCCGACGCAATCCGCGCGGCGGTGCTGGCCTCGGCACCCGTTCAGGTCGGAGGCTCCTACACGCTCGACTACGTGGAGTACAACGGCGGCCGGCTGACCGTGCGGCCCACGGCCGACGGCGAGGCGCTGAGCGGCGCCTTCGTCAAGCTGCCCGGCTCGACGGATATCACCCTCTACTACGGCGGCGACCAGGAGCGCCGCTGCACGCTCTCCTACTACACCGACGCGGAGGGTCAGCGCCTTGCGCGCTTCGGCGAGGACCTCACGGAGCAGTTCCGCGCGCTCTACCCCGACGCCGACATCCAGTCGGTGGTGCGCTACGAGCAGACGTCGCATATCTACTACTAAAGCGAAAGCATCACACGCCCCAACCCAGGCATCACACACCACAACCATGGCCAAGGTCAAGAAAGCATACTTCTGCAAGAATTGCGGCTTCGAAGCCCCGAAGTGGCTCGGCCGCTGCCCCTCGTGCGGCGAATGGAACACCTTCACCGAGGAGCTCATCGCCCGCGAGAGCTCGTCGCCCGCCTCGGCGCTGGCCGGCGGGCTCCCCGCCTCGCGCCCGCAGCGGGTCCGCGACATCCGCGAGAGCGACCACCGGCGCATCGACCTGGGCAACAGCGAGGTGAACCGCGTGCTGGGCGGCGGACTGGTCCCCGGCTCGCTCATCCTGCTGGGCGGCGAGCCCGGCATCGGCAAGTCGACCCTCTCGCTGCAGATTGCCCTGGCGGCCAACTCGCTCAAGACGCTCTACGTCTCGGGCGAGGAGTCGGCCGAGCAAATCAAGATGCGCGCCACGCGCATCGGCATCGGCAACGACGACTGCCTGGTCTACGCCGAGACGCTGCTCGAAAACATCGTGGCGCAAATCGAGGAGCAGCGCCCCGACCTGGTGATTATCGACTCGATTCAGACCATCTACACCGAGCTGCTCGACTCCTCGGCGGGGAGCATCTCGCAGATTCGCGAGTGCGCCGCCACGCTGCTCAAGTATGCCAAGAGCACCGGCACCTCCATCTTCATCATCGGCCACATCACCAAGGACGGCACCATCGCCGGGCCGAAGGTGCTGGAGCACATCGTCGACGTGGTGCTGCAGTTCGAGGGAGACAGCAACAACGTCTACCGCATCCTGCGGGGCATCAAGAACCGCTTCGGCGCCACGTTCGAAATCGGCGTCTTCGAGATGCTCGACTCGGGGCTGCGCGAGGTGGACAACCCCTCGGAGATTCTGCTCACGCACTACGACGAGCCGCTGAGCGGCATCGCCGTCGGGGCCTCGGCCGACGGCATACGTCCCTATCTGATTGAGGTTCAGGCGCTGGTGAGCGGCGCGGCGTACGGAACGCCGCAGCGCACGGCGACGGGATTCGACACCAAGCGGATGAGCATGCTGCTGGCCGTGCTCGAAAAGCGGCTCGGGATGAAGATGTTCCAGAAGGATGTCTTCCTGAACTTCGCCGGCGGCTTCAAGGTGGCCGACCCGGGGCTCGACCTGGCGGTCGTTGCGGCGGTCATCTCGTCGTACTACGACCGGCCCATTGCCGAGGGGGTCTGCTGCGCCGGTGAAATCGGGCTTTCGGGCGAGGTGCGGCCGGCGCCGCGCACCGAGCAGCGCATCAGCGAGGCGGCGCGTCTGGGCTTCCGCCGCATCGTCGTCTCGGGCTATCTGAGCCGCTCGGCCCGCCGACCGAAAGGCATCGAGGTGGTCGAAATCAACAACGTCGCGCAGCTGCCCAAGGCGCTCTTCTTGGAGTAGACGGCACGCTGAGCCCCACACACACAAAACAGCCATCCGGAAGGAGCGGACTTATGGGTCCCAATCCTTCCGGATGGCTGTTTTTCAGATATTTTCGGGCGCGACGCCCCGCTGCGGAACAATCTTTGCAGCAAAGGGGCCGAACCGACGGCCGACATCCCCGCTCACCGCGCCCCGTTCCCCGCTCACCGCTCCCCTGCCGCCCGCCCGGGACGCAGGGGCCGTTGGGCAGCGGGGAAGCGATGCCGGAACCGTCGCCAGACAGAGATACGGACGAACGGCGGCCCGAACGGCTGCGGCGCTATTCGCCCAACATTGCGGTGACCTCCTCGTGGACGCAGTCTTCGGCAGGAGAGGTCCCCAGAGAACCGGTCACGCGGAACACCGCCAGCCGGTTCTCCTCGTTTCGTGAGCCGCAGGCTACGAAGAGGGTCGCCACGCCGCGGCCGGCAAGCCGGGCGGCCGAGTGCTCCTCCGAGGCCGCCACGCGGCGCAGCCATGCGGCAGCGGTATCGATGTGGTTGAGCGAATCCTCGCGGCGGGCGGCCGCCATCACGGCGGCGTAGCCCTCAAGCAGCGTTCCGCCGTTGCACCAGCTGCGGAAGAGTTCGTCGAAGGCGTCAATCCGTCCCAGCAGCGCAAAGGCGGCCTCCTCGGCCACCTCCGAGTTGCAGATGCCGCCGCCCCAGAAGGCGAACTCGTCGGCCGTGAGCCGCTCGGGCTCGGCGATGTGGAGCGCCGCGAGGCGCAGTTCGCGCACCTCCTGGGCGTAGAGGTAGCGGGCAAATTCGTGGTCGCGGCCGCAGGCGCGGGCCAGCGTGCGCACGGTCGGCAGACTGACGCCGTAGTTCAGGCCGTAGTCGGCGCCGTAGTAGCGCATGGCATCGGCCACGGCACCGTTGCGCTCACGGCGCATCGCCCCCAGAAGGGCAACCATGCGGGAGGTGAAGCCAGCCATTACTTGCGGCGCGGAAGCGCGATTTTGACCGTACGTCCGAATTCGAAGAGCGGAAGCACCGAGCGCGAATACTCGCGGCCGCCGCATATCACGGCACAGGTGGCGGGAGCGGCTACGCGGCAGCTGACCGCGTTGCTCTCCTTGGGCGAGGTCTCGGGCACGGCAATCGAGGCTCCCGTAGGCTCAATCTGCAGCAGCACAATGTCGCCCGAGAGGTCGTTTTCGGGCAGCAGGCCGCTCCCCTCGCTGAAGCGGCAGACGATGTACTGCCGGTTGCCGGCATCGGGATAGACCACGAAGCGGCTGGTCGAGGTGGTGACCACGTGCTTGCCCAGGAAGAGTTCGAGGTAGAGCTGCTCCTGGCGGGCAATCTCCTCGAGGGCGGCGTTGAGCCCCTCGCCGAAGACATTCTCGCCCGCCTCGCCCGTGATGAGCTCGAGGCGGTGGCGGCGCAGCGAGAAAATCGTCGATGCGGCCTCCTCGGCAGCCTCCTCGAGCGTCCGCACGGTGGAGGAGTTCTTGTCGGCCTGCAGCCGCGGGAATTCACCCTCGGCCCGGGCGTAGAGCTGCTCGCTAAGCTGCGCCGCAGCGGGGAGCTGGGGTGCGGCGAGGAACTCCTCGTCGTCGAGCAGTGAGACGCGGGCGCTCTTGACCGCATAGACCGACTTGTCGGTCAGCGGGGCGCGCACACCCAGGAACTTCTGGGCATAACGCGCATAGGGACCCGCGAGGGTTACGTCATGCTCCACCGTCACGTCGACCGCCAGAATCGTACGCGGCAGCGACACGACCACACCCTCGGCCCCTTCGGTCGCCCCTTCGAGTGCGATATAGGGGTTCTGAGCCACGACGCTCATGCTGCCAAGCAGCATGGCAAGCGCCAGCAATTTGGTTTTCATTGTCTGTAAGAAGTTAGAATCAATTTATAAATATACCTTATTTTGTCGGTTTGCCAAAATTCGGAGCTCAGAAACACACCGCCGGGGCCTCACACAGGAACCGCTGCGTAACCCCCCTCCTTCAAAACAGCCGCCCGGAATGCGACGTTCCAGAATGTTGCCCGAAAACCGCCCTTCAAAACCGCCGCCCGAAATGCGGGGCGGGAATGCAGGAGCCGGGGCGCGAGGGCGGGAACGCGGAACGAAATGCGGGAGGGGGCCCGGGGGCAGGAGCCGCCGCCAGAATCCGCCGCCCAAAGCGTGGGGCAGAATGTGGGGGGCAGGTCTGGGTCGGAGCACGGGACCGGGGTACGCCGCCCGGAACACGGGACCGGAGCGCGAGACCGGGTGCGGGGGCCGGTGTGCGGGCCGGTGTGCGGGGCCGGAGTGCGGGGCCGGAGTGCGGGGGTCGGAGTGCGGGGGTCGGAGTGCGGGCTCGACGCGCAAGAGCCGCCGCCAGAATCCGCCACCCAAAGCGCGGGGCAGAATGTGGGGGCAGGTCTGGGTCGGAGCGCGAGACCGGAGTGCACCGCCCGGAACACGGGACCGGAGTGCGGGCCGGGGTGCGGAGGCAGGAGTGCGGAGGCAGGAGTGCGGAGGCAGGAGTGCGGAGACAGGAGTGCGGAGACAGGAGTGCGAGGACCGGATGCGAGGACCGGAGCGAGAGAACCAGAGTGCGAGCCGGGGTGCGGGGGCCGGGGTGCGGGGCCGGGTGCGGACTCAGAACTTGAGGTAGAAGTCGCGCGTCAGGGCGCGGTAGGACTCCGTATAGCACTCGTGCTCGCCCGTGCCGATGACCAGCTCGTCGCTCTCGCACTCGGACGGGAGCTCCCCCGCCTCCACATGTCGGTACTCCGTCAGCAGGCGGCGGAGCGGACGCCGCGGCGTGGTCCTCACCCCGGTGCGGCGCACGGGGACAAGCAGGCCGCGGCAGAGTTCGTCGAAGGCGTGCGCCTCCTCCAGGGGCAGAATCAGCGCAAAGCGCCCCCCGGGTGCGAGCAGCCGCACCACGGCGTCGCGCAGCTCGTCGAAGGGGAGCGCCACGGCATGCCGCACGCGCGTCCGCCCCTCGTCGGGACAGGTGAGCGAGTCGACAAAGTAGGGCGGATTCGCAAGGATGAGGTCATAGGGGCGTCCGTCCGCAGGGCGGAACTGCTGAACCGGCATGCGGTGGAAGCTCAGCCGCGCCGCCCAGGGCGAGGCGTCGGCATTGGCGCGCGCCTCCGCAACGTCGGCGATGTCGACCCCCTCGATTGCCGCCTCGGGGGCGCGCTGCGCCATCATCAGCGCAATGAGGCCCGTTCCGGTGCCGATGTCGAGGATGCGGCGGTCGTCGTCCCCGACCCGCGCCCAGGCGCCCAGAAGCACCCCGTCGGTGCCCACCTTCATGGGGCACTGCTCCTGCCGGACGGCAAACTGTTTGAATCGGAAGATGCTCATGGTCGGCGGTGGGGTTTAACGCAGCAGGTCGTGAAGGGAGCGCTTCGCATCGACGCCGATGCCGAAGAGCGCAAAGTCGAAACGCACGGGGTCGGCGGCATCGAAGCGGCGCAGCGCTGCGGTCGTCTCCTCGACGGCGCGCCAGTCGTTCTGCCGCCGCGTGAGGAGCCCCAGCGCGCGGGCCGTCTCGCCCACGTGGACATCGAGCGGAATGCGCAGCGCCGACATCGGGATGGTGCTCCACAGGCCGAAGTCGACCCCGCGCGCGTCGCGGCGCACCATCCAGCGCAGATACATGCAGAGGCGTTTGCAGGCCGCCCCGCGTTCAATCGACGAGAGGTGCTTCTCGCAGCGCGGCGCATGCTCCGCGGCGAAGAACTCGCGGCGGAACTCCGCGAGTACCGTCGGAAGGTCGCCGGTCGCCGCGTAGCGTGCCTCGAAGAAGGCGCCGATGCCGCCGTGGAGCTGCTCCATCCGCCGGATGGCGAGGACGAAGTCGCGCAAATCGCTGCCGTTGAAGGTGCGGTGGACGAAGGCGCCGAGCCCGGCGAGCTCCCGCTCCGAGGCGTTGCGCACGAAGTCGGCCGGGGCGTCGTCCATCAGGTGCATCATCCGGTGTCCGTTGCGCACAATCGTCGGGCGGTTGCCCCAGGCAATCGTCGCAGCCAGCAGGCCGGCAATCTCGCGGTCGTGCCGCCCGGTGAAGCGGTGCGGCACCGAGATGGGGTCGTCGTCGATGAATTCGGGACGGTTGTAGCGGTCCGCGAGCCGTTCGAGCAGCTCACGGAGCTCCTCCTCCGCCGCACCGAGGGGCCGCCCGGCAGCCGTCTGCGGGGCATCGCCGCGGTTCGCCTTCCGCACGGAAGCCGCCGCCGGAACCGGCTGACGGGCGGACACGGTCTCCTGCCGGCTGCCCGTCGGGGCGCCGGAGCAAGCGTTGGAAGGGGTGTCGGAAGGGGTCATAGCGCCTCGGAGATGAGTCCGTCGCTCATGACGATGCGGCGGTCGGACATCTCGGCCAGATGCTCGTCGTGGGTGACGATGACGACCGTCTGTCCCAGATGGTCGCGCAGGTCGAAGAAGAGGCGGTGAATCTCCTCGCGGTTGCGGCTGTCGAGGTTGCCCGAGGGTTCGTCGGCCAGCAGCACGGCCGGGGAGTTGATGAGCGCCCGGGCGATGGCCACGCGCTGCTGCTCGCCGCCCGAGAGCTGCGACGGCTTGTGGTCGCGACGCTCCGCAAGGCCCATCATCGCCAGCAGCTCGTCGGCGCGCCGCTCGACCTCGGGTCGGGGACGGTGGCCGATGAAGCCCGGGATGCAGACATTCTCGAAGGCGGTGAACTCGGGCAGCAGGTGGTGGAACTGGAAGACGAAGCCGATGCGCTCGTTGCGGAAGCGCGACAGAGCCTTGTCGCCCAGCGCGAAGAGGTCCGTGCCGTCGATTTCGACCCGCCCCGAGTCGGGACGCGAGAGGGTTCCCATAATCTGCAGCAACGTGGTCTTGCCGGCGCCGCTGGCCCCGACGATGGTCACCACCTCGCCGCGGTGCACCTCGAGCGAGACGCCGCGCAGCACCTCGAGCGTTCCGTAACGCTTGTGTATGTCCGTTACCCGTATCATCGTTTCAAATTCTGTTCTGATTCTCGGCAAGCGGCAGCCCCACAGGCCCCGTCGGCCACGCCGGCCTCTCAAGTTCCACGGCCCCACTGGCTCCGCTGCCTCCACAGGCCTCACTGCCCCGCGGCGGTCCCCCGGCCTCGCTCCCCTTCACTGCCCCGCTGCCCGGCAGCCCCGCAGCGGCCCCCGGTCCCGGACGGAGCGTCAGCCCCGGCAGCGCTCGAAGACCTCGAAGAGACGCACCGTATCGACCGCCTCACGGACGTCGTGCACGCGCAGGATGGAGGCTCCCTGGCGCAGGCACTCCCACCCCAGGGCGATGGTCCCCGGCAGCGCCTCGTCGGGCGTCGTGCCGAGCGTGCGGTATATCATCGACTTGCGCGACAGCCCCGCCAGCACGGGATAACCCTCGGCGCAGAGGCGGTGCAGCCCGGCCAGCAGTTCGAAGTTCTGCTCGGCGGTCTTCGCAAAGCCGAAGCCCGGGTCGAGCACAATCCGCTCGGCGCGGATGCCCGCCCGCTCCATCTCCCCGACCCGCCGGCGGAGGTAGTCGACCACCTCGGTGACGATGTCGCGCCGGTAGTCGGTCAGCGACTGCATGCTCTTGGGGTCGCCCTTCATGTGCATGGCGATGTAGGGCGCATCGTGGGCGGCGACGACGGCAAACATTCCGTGGTCGAGCTCACCGGCCGATATATCGTTGATTATCAGAGGTCCGAACTGCTCCAGCGCACGGGCGGCCACCTCGCTGCGGAAGGTGTCGACCGAGAGCGGAAGGTCGGGCGCCAGCCGCCGAGCGGCGGCAAGGCCCAGCTCCACGCGCCGCCACTCCTCCCCGACGTCGACCTCGTCGGCGCCCGGACGCGAGGAGTAGCCCCCCACGTCGAGCAGGTCGCACCCCTCGGCCACGGCCTCGCGGATGCGGGCCTCGACGGCCTCCGCGCAGCTCATGCGGCTGCCCGCAAAGAAGGAGTCGGGGGTGACGTTCAGGATGGCCATCACCCGAGGGCGCGAAAGGTCAAGCGTCATGGTGTCGTGCTTCGAGGCGGAAGAGGCGGTCGAGCTGCTCGACGGCAGGCGCCAGCTCCTCTTCGCGAATGTTGACAATCGTATGGTCGGCACGTGCGTGGAGCTCGTCGTCGCTCATCTGGGCGGCGATGCGGCGCCGCACCGACTCGGCATCGGTGCCGTCGCGGCGGCAGGTCCGCTGGATGCGCAGGGCCTCGGGGGCCAGCACGGCCACTGTGCGGTCGACCGACTTCTCGAGCCCCGCCTCGAAGAGGATGGCGCTCTCCAGAACGACGTAGTCGCCCTGCTGCGCCTCGGCCCACGCCTCGAAATCGCGCATCACGGCGGGGTGGACAATCGCATCGAGCGCCTGCAGCGCCTCCCGGTCACGGAAGACGATGCCGGCCAGATAGCGGCGGTCGAGCACCCCGTCGCGGTAGGCCTGCGCGCCGAAACGCGCCTCGACGGCCCCGCGCAGCGGCCCGGCCATCAGCCTTTTGGCGGCGGCATCGCTGTCGTAGACCGCCACGCCCCGCGCCGCAAAGAGGCGGCAGACCGTACTCTTGCCGCTTCCGATTCCTCCCGTTATGCCGACCTTCATCATCGCTTCTTGTCCTCTTCGGGCATGTTGATTTCGGGAATGCGGTCGATGGAGACAATCTTGATGTCGCTGAACTTCACCGACAGGGCGTTCTGCAGCGACTGGGGGTCGATGATGATTTTCCCCTCGTGGCCCTCCTCGTGCGAGGGCTCGTACTTGAGCTCCGAGAGGGGGATGCGCGACTTCTTGCGCATGTAGACCCGGTAGCCGAAGAGGTTCGTACCCACGCCCTCGACCGTGCAGGTCACGTCGAAGGTCTGCCCGTCGACATCGATCCTGACGACCTGCGAGGTGGTATAGGTATAGCTCAGTTTGGCGATGTACCAGAGGATGAACGACGCGACGAGCAGCGCCAGAAACACCGGCGAGACGTAGCGGCGAAGACGTTTCCACAAATTTTCCATAGCGTTCCGCGAAAAAGGGATTCCCGTTGCAAAGATAAAAATAAAAAGGACTGCCCCAAACGGGAACAGTCCTTTTTATTGCAGCCGCGCGGAGCGGTCGGGAGGTTACTCCTTGTCAATCTTGGCACGCTTGCGCATCAGGTCGTAGGCCATCGGCGTAGCGATGAAGATGGTGGCGACCGTACCGACTACCACGCCCACGATGAGGGCGAAGATGAAGCCGCGAATGGTCTCACCGCCGAAGAAGAAGATGGCAAGCAGCGTGACGAGCGTCGTACCCGAGGTGTTGATGGTACGCGACAGCGTCGAGTTGATGGAGTTGTTGACATTCTCCTTCAGGTTGCGCTTCGGGTAGAGGCCCATGTACTCGCGGATTCGGTCGAAGACGACCACCGTGTCGTTGATGGCGTAACCGATGATGGTCAGGATGGCCGCGATGAAGGCCTGGTTCACCTCAAGGTTGAAGGGCAGGATGCCGTAGAACATCGAGAAGAGGCCGACGATGAAGAGCGCATTGACGGCCAGAGCGACCGTGGCGCCCGTGGCCCACTGCCAGCGCTTGAAGCGGAAGGTGATGTAGAGACCGATGGCGATGAGCGAGAAGAGCACCGAATAGATGGCGTTCCACGTCATGTCCTGGGCAATCGAGGGGCCAATCTTGTCGGCCGTCAGGATACCGTTCAGGTCGGTCTGCGTGTTGCGGAACTGCTCGAAGGTGATGTCGTAGGAGTAGAGCGGCTTCATGGCCTCGTAGATAATCTTCTCGACCTCGGCCGTAGCCTCGTCCGACGTATCGTCGTAGCGGTACTGCGTCACGATGCGCATCTGGTTCTCGTTGCCGTACTGCTTCACCTCGAAGCTGATGGAGGCGGCGTCGGCATCGGCCTGGCGGGCGAAGACCTCACCGAGGTTCTTGCGCACCTCCTCGGCCGAGACGGCCTTGTCGAAGCGGACCACATAGGCGCGGCCGCCGGTGAACTCGGCGCCGAGGTTCAGACCGCGGACGAAGAACGAGATGCACGAGAGGAGCATCAGCACGATGGTAACCACGTAACTGATTTTACGCACGCGGAGGAAGTCGAAGTGGGTATTGTTGAGGAAGTTCTCCGACCACTTGTGCGAGAAGGAAATCGAGCCCCACTTGGCAACCACCCACTCGATGAGCATGCGCGTGATGAAGATGGCGCAGAATACCGAGGTGATGATACCGATGATAAGCGTCGTGGCGAAGCCCTGCACGGGACCGTTACCGAAGATGAAGAGGACGATACCGGTGATGATGGTGGTCAGCTGACCGTCGATGATGGCCGAGTAGGCCTTCGAGAATCCCTCCTTGATGGCCAGCGAGAGCCCCTTGCCGCCGCGCAGCTCCTCCTTGATGCGCTCGTAGATGATGACGTTGGCGTCGACGGCCATACCCATCGTCAGCACGATACCGGCGATACCGGGCAGCGTCAGCACGGCGCCGAACGAGACGAGCACGCCCATCAGCAGGAAGACGTTGCAGAGCAGTGCGATGTCGGCCATCCAGCCGGCCGTCTTGTAGAAGAGGCCCATGTAGAGCAGCACGAGGATGAAGGCGACGACGAACAAGAGCATACCCGCGTTAATCGAGGCCTGACCCAGCGACGGACCTACGACCGTATCCTGGATGATTTTGGCCGGAGCGGGCACCTTGCCCGATTTGAGGACGTTGGCAAGGTCCTTGGCCTCCTGAATCGAGAAGCCGCCCGTGATGGAGGAGGTACCCTTGTCGATTTTGGTGCGGACAACGGGTGCCGAATAGACATATCCGTCGAGGACGATGGCGATGCACTTGCCGATGTTCTCACCCGTCAGGCGGGCCCACTCGCGGGCGCCCTCGCCGTTCATGGTCATCGAAACCTCGGCCTCGGCGCCGCGCTGAGCATACTGCTCGACGGCATCCACAACGACGCTGCCGTCGAGCGGAGCCTTGCCGTCGGCCGTAGCCACCTTGATGGCGTAGAGGTCATAGCGGCCATCCTTCTGCGGGTCGCCCTTGACGCCCCACTTGAACATGATGTCGGCCGGGAGCAGTTCGCGTACGGCGGGCATGGCCAGATACTGGTTGACGGTCGCCATGTCGGCCTTGTAGGCCGAACCCACGACGGCACCGCCCGCATAGGTCGGGTCGAGCACCGCGAAGAGCGGGTGCTCCTCGGCCGTGAAGCGGCTGCGGGCAACGGCGGCGTCGCTCTGGGCCGTCGAGTCGGCGGCGGCCACCTGGGCCAGCAGGCCCTCGTTTGCGGCGGTGGTATCGGCGGCGGCCGGCTCGGTAGTCTCGGTTGCCTCGGCAGCCCCGGTGCTCTGGGCGGCAGCGGTCAGCTCCTTGCGCAGCAGCTGGTCGGCGGCGTTCAGCGCGGGGAATACCTCGTTGGCGTCGTACGTGGTCCAGAACTCGAGCGAGGCGGTACCCTGCAGCAGGTTACGCACGCGCTGCGGCTCCTTCACGCCCGGCAGCTCGACCAGAATGCGGTGCGAGTTGGGCAGACGCATGATGTTGGGCTGCGTCACGCCGAAGTGGTCGATACGGCTGCGCAGTACGTTGAACGAGGCGGCGATGGCGGCGTCGGTCTCCGACTTGAGCATCTTCTCCACGTCGGCATCGGAGCTTTCGAGCGTGATGTCCTTGCAGTCGGGGCTCACGAAGATGGCGGCCAGCGGCGCACCGTTCGAGAGGCGCTGGTAGGCCTTGACGAAGTCACCGATGTAGTCCTTCGACGAACCGTCGTGGAGCGCCTTGTTCGCCTCGGCGATGGCCTCCTTGAAGGCGGGGTCGTTCTGGCTGTCGCCGGCCAGAGCCTTGACCACATCCTCGACCTGCACCTCCAGCATGACGTTCATACCGCCCTTGAGGTCGAGACCCAGGTTGAGCTCCTTCTCCTTGCACTCCTTGTAGGTGAAGGACTTGAATCCCATGTTGAAGACGGGCTGGTTCTGCACCGAATCCAGATAGTGCTGCTCGGCCTCGGCCTGGTGGTCGAGGTCGAACGAGGCGGCATACTCGGCCGCCTTCTTCTCTACGCTACGTGTCTTGAACGTAAACGAGAGCTGGTAAACGCACGCGAGCGCCAGAAGGACCGCGATGAGTTTAATAAAGCCTTTACTTTGCATTTGGTTGAAAAAAATTTGTTGTTATTTGTTGTAATTATTGTCATTACACACAATAGCACGCAAAGATAGAAAAAAAGAAATAAAAAAAGGGGATTTCCCCCTCAAGAATTGCACTCTGTCGCGAAAAACCGTAATTTCGGCCCCGCATGAAACCCCGAATGAAGCTCACGACCCGATACCGCTACCACCTCGCGGCGCTCTTCTGCGTCACGGTGTGGGGGGCCACCTTCGTGTCGACCAAGGTGCTGATAGCCAACTCGCTCACCCCGGCCGAAATCTTTCTCATGCGCTTTGCCGCGGCCTACATCCTGCTGCTGGCCCTGTCGCACGCGAAGCTCCGGGCCGACAGCCTGCGCGACGAGGCGATGCTCGCCGCGGCCGGCGTCACGGGGGGCTCGCTCTACTTCCTGACCGAGAACATGGCGCTGGAGTTCTCGCCGGCATCGAACGTCTCGCTGATAGTCTGCACGGCGCCGCTGTGGACCGCCCTGCTGCTCAGCTCGCTCTACCGCAGCGAGCGGATGTCGCGCCGGCAGGCCGTCGGGTCGCTCATCGCCTTTGCCGGGATGACGCTGGTGGTGCTCAACGGGCGTTTCATCCTCCACCTAGAGCCGAAGGGCGACCTGCTGGCGCTGGGCGCCTCGCTCTCGTGGGTCTGCTACTCGCTGCTGCTCAAGCGCATCGGCGGGCGCTACCCGGCGCTCTTCATCACCCGCAAGGTCTTCTTCTACGGTGTGGTGACCATCCTGCCGGTCTTCCTGCTGCGGCCGTTTGCCGTCACGTGGGAGATTCTGGCACGGCCGGCCGTCTGGGGCAACCTGCTCTTTCTGGGCATCGTCGCCTCGATGCTCTGCTACCTGCTCTGGAACGCCTCGGCCCGACACATCGGGATGGTCAAGATGACCAACTACATCTACCTCAATCCGCTGGTGACGATGCTCACGGCGGCGCTCTTCATCGGGGAGCGCATCACCGGTGCGGCGCTTGCCGGCGCGGCGCTGATACTCTGCGGGATGTGGCTTGCCGAGCGGCGCGCCGCACGGACCCGCGGACTCCGTCCCCAGGGGGCGGCCTGAAGCGGCGGCCAGGAAGGCCGGTAACGGAGCGGAGGCAGGCCGCGCGGCATCTGCATTTCTGCCCCTGCTATCCTGCCCGTCTCCACACCAACCCGGCCGGGGCTCCCCGCCCGCACGCCCGTCCACCCCACCCCATTCCGCCCAGCACACCGCCCCACTCCATTCCTGCCAGCGCGCCTCGCTCCCACCCCCCGAAGCCCCTCAGAAGGGCCCCGGAAGGCCCCTCCGAGGCCCCCGCCGGGGAAATTCTTTCGCGGCCGGAGGCGGAAATCCGGGAAAATCTTTATAAATTTGTCTTGTCACGACTCAACGAACAAGACAATGAAGCATCTCTGCACCTTGTGCTGCGCCGCGCTGCTCGCGCTCTCGGCCGCAGCCCAGCCCGGCTACCGTCCGACTCCGGAAAACCTTGCCTCGCGGCAGCAGTTCGCCGACGCCCGTTTCGGCATCTTCCTCCACTGGGGGCTCTACGCCATGCTGGCGCAGGGCGAGTGGGCGATGACCAACCTCGACCTGAACTACCGCGAATACGAAAAGCTCGCCGGAGGCTTCTATCCGGCCAAATTCGACGCCCAAGCCTGGGTGACGGCCATCCGCGAAGGCGGGGCGCGCTACATCTGCTTCACGACGCGCCACCACGACGGATTCTCGATGTTCCACACCGCGCAGTCGCCCTACAACATCGTCGACGCGACGCCCTTTGCCCGCGACGTGCTGAAGGAGCTCTGCGACGAGTGCCACCGTCAGGGCATCCGCATCCACTTCTACTACTCGCTCATCGACTGGTGGCGCGAGGATGCCCCGCGCGGCCGCACGGGGCTCGGCACGGGACGCCCCGTCGAGGCGGAGGATGCCGACAGCTACTTCGCCTTCATGAAGGCGCAGCTCACCGAGCTGCTGACCAACTACGGCGAGGTGGGGGCCATCTGGTTCGACGGCGTCTGGGACCAGGACCGCAACCCCGACTTCGACTGGCGGCTCGACGAGCTCTACGCGTTGATTCACCGCCTGCAGCCCGCCTGCCTGATTATCAACAACCACCATCTGGACCCCTTCGAGGGTGAGGACGCCCAGGTCTTCGAACGCGACCTGCCGGGCGAGAATACGGCGGGCTACTCCGAGCAGGGAATCAGCCAGCTGCCCCTCGAGACCTGCCAGACGATGAACGGCATGTGGGGCTACAAGATTACGGACCAGAACTACAAATCCTCCGACGAGCTGATTCGCTACCTGGCGGGTGCGGCCGGACGCGGCGCCAACCTGCTGCTCAACATCGGCCCGCAGCCCGACGGCGAGCTGCCCGCGGCGGCGCTCGAGCGGCTCGAGGAGATGGGCTCGTGGCTCCGCACCAACGGGCAGACCATCTACGGCACGCAGGCCGGACCGGTCGAGCCCCGCAGCTGGGGCGTCACCACGCGCAAGGGGGAGAAGGTCTATGTCCACATCCTCGACTGGCCCGACACGGAGCTCTTTCTGCCGCTGCCGGCCTCGCAGCTGCGCGTGACGGGCGCCGTGCGCTTCGCCGACGGAACGAAGGTGCGCTACCACCAGGACAACACGGGCATCACGCTCCGCCTCCCCGAGCGGCCCGAGACGCCCGACTGCATCATCGAACTCACCACCGCCCGATAGGCGGCCCCTTACTCCGGGGGCGGCGGCTTTCGTCGGCCCCGGAGCTTTTTTTTCACGCCGCCGAAGAGGCGCCCACCGCACGGGCGGGGCGCTTCCCGGCCGCAAAAACCCATCGACCCATGAACAAGTTAACCCTGCTTCTGCTGCTGCCGTGGCTCGCCGTTGCAACCGCGGCGGCATCGCCCCAGCCTCCCGCCGATTCGACGGCCCTGGCCGACGAACGGCGTGAAACGGCGCTCATGCGCGAACTCCGTCGCGAGAGCGAATGCCTCCCCGAAGAGGGCGACCTCGTGTGGCGGGCCCGCTTCGAGGGGACCGACAGCGTCCGCACGGCCGGGGAGCTCTACCGCAAAATCCACACTATCCTGCACGACACGTGGCGTTCGCCCGGCAGCGAGGAGCTCCTCACCGAGGAGGAGAACCGGCTCCACGCCCGCATGCTGCTCACCCACACGGCCTCGAACCAGCGCTTCGGCTACAGATTCGAATGCCGCGTGCGGATGCTGCGCGAGGAGGCGGCCGCCGAGGTCGAGCTCCGCTGCACGGAGGTGCAGTTCAACAACGAGGTGAAACGCCCGACCGAGTGCTTCCCCTTCCGGGACGACGCCGGAGTACCCTTTGCCGTCAAGAAGCGGGAATTCGCCCAGCTGCTGCAGCTGGAGAGCGCCCTGCGCACGCTGCGCCAGGGGCTTCGCTTCGAGCTGGCCGGAGGGTTGTAGCGGCTCTTCCGCCGCCGGACAAAGAAAAAGAGGCCGTTCCCTCCCTTGCGGAAGGAACGGCCTCTTTTTTCGCTTTTCCTTTTGCGTTCTACGCTCCGCGCCCGGACTTTTCGAACCGCGTCAGCCCCATTGCTCCGCGCCCGGACTTTTCGAACCGCGTCGGCCCCATTGCTCCGCGCCCGGACTTTTCGGGCCGCGTCGGTCCCTTCGCTCTGCGTCCGGTCCTTTCGGGCCGCGCCGGCCCCATCGCCCCGCGCCCGGACCTTTCGGGCTGCGTCAGCCACGCCGGCCCGCATCGGCCCCGCCGGGCCGTGCCTCCGGCAGAGGCCTCCCCCCCGCGGCGCTGCGGCGCCTCAATGCAGCAGCTTCAGCCCGACGATACCGACGAGGATGAGGGTCAGACAGCACATCCGGCCGACCGTGAGCGCATCGCCGAAAAAGAGGACCCCGAGCACCACCGTGCCGACGCCGCCGATGCCGGTCCAGACGACATAGGCCGTACCCATGGGGATACTCCGCTGGGCCAGATAGAGCAGCCATCCGCTCAGCGCCATCGACACCACCGAGAGGACCAGAAAGAGTCCGTGATAGCGGGGAGAACTCCCCGCGAGCTTGAATCCGAGCGGCCAGCCCATCTCGAAGAGGCCGGCCAGCAGAAGCAGCAACCACGCCATAAGCAATCTTGTTCCGTTTCACCGGCAAAGATAATACACCGGCGGGATTCGCTGCATCGCCTGCCCCGGCAAATTGCAGGACAGCACAACGCCCGGCCCCTCCAGTCCCTCCGGCCCCTCCGGCCCCGGCAAAATACCGGATTGCACGCCGCCGCGCCCCCGCTGCCCGGCCACGCCGGGCCACCGCATCGGCCGAGCACCCCGGCCAAAGCATCGGCCGAGCAGCCGGCCGCCACCCCGTCAAGGCTCCGGGACCGGACACACACCGCCGCTCCCTGCCGCACTCCGTCACACGCCGTCACGCTCCAGCCGCGCTCCTCCGCGCCAGCCGCACGGCCGCCGATTCGTTCCGCGCCCTCCCCGCTCCCCGGCACAAAAAAAACGACGGGCGGCCGGAAGTCCGTACCCATGGTACACTCCCGGTCGTCCGTCGCTCGTCATAACCCACCATCCCACCCGCCCCCGAGGGGGCTCCGGTCCGAACCTGTTCGCTCCACAACCCGTTCGACCTCCGGTTCGAACCGCTTCGTCGTCTCCCCCTCCGCCGCACGCACGCCTCCCTGCGTGAGGCGCCGCGCATGCGGCTTCGGAGGGGCATAAAAAGGTCGGGCCCGGAAATCCGGACCCGACCCGTCGTCAGCCTTTATGCAAGGCCGTGAACTATTTCACCTCTTCGAACTCTACGTCCTCGGGCTGGCCGTTGTTGGCACCGCCCTGTGCGCCTGCATTGCCCTGAGCCTGCTGGCCGGCATTCTGCTGAGCACCGGCAGCACCCTGAGCCTGCTGCTGCGAGTAGATGTCCTGCGAAGCGGCCTGCCATGCGGCGTTCAGCTCGGCGATGGCCGTGTCGATAGCCGCAACGTCGGCGTTCTTGTGCGCCTCCTTCAGCTTGCCGAGGGCCGACTCGATGGCTGCCTTCTTGTCGGCAGGCAGCTTGTCGCCGTACTCCTTGAGCTGCTTCTCGGTGGCGAAGATGTTCGAGTCGGCAGCGTTAATCTTGTCGATACGCTCCTTCTCCTGACGGTCCTTCTCCTCGTTGGCCTTCGCCTCGTCACGCATGCGCTGAATCTCCTGCTCGGTCAGACCCGACGATGCCTCGATGCGAATCTTCTGCTCCTTGCCCGTGCCCTTGTCCTTGGCCGATACGTTCAGGATACCGTTGGCATCGATATCAAACGTAACCTCAATCTGAGGCACGCCACGCGGAGCGGCCGGAATGCCGTCGAGGTGGAAGCGGCCAATCGACTTGTTGTCGCGGGCCAGCGGACGCTCGCCCTGGCATACGTTAATCTCTACCGAAGGCTGGTTGTCGGCTGCCGTCGAGAAGACCTCGCTCTTGCGGGTAGGAATCGTCGTGTTGGCGTCGATGAGCTTGGTCATCACACCGCCCAGCGTCTCGATACCGAGCGACAGCGGCGTCACGTCAAGCAGCAGCACGTCCTTCACTTCGCCCGTCAGCACACCGCCCTGGATAGCGGCGCCCACGGCAACCACCTCGTCGGGGTTTACGCTCTTGTTGGGCGTCTTGCCGAAGAACTGCTCGACAATCTTCTGCACGGCGGGGATACGGGTCGAACCGCCGACCAGAATCACCTCGTCGATATCGCTGGCCTGCAGACCGGCGTCACGCAGCGCAAGCTTGCAGGGCTCGACCGTCTTCTGAATCAGATGGTCGCACAGCTGCTCGAACTTGGCACGCGTAAGCGTCATGACCAGGTGCTGCGGAATGCCGTTTACAGGCATGATGTAGGGCAGGTTGATTTCGGTCGAAGTCGACGACGAAAGTTCAATCTTGGCCTTCTCTGCAGCCTCCTTCAGGCGCTGCAGAGCCATCGGGTCCTGACGCAGGTCGATGTTGTGCTCGGCCTTGAACGCCTCGGCCATGTAGTCGATAAGCACGTGGTCGAAGTCATCACCTCCCAGGTGCGTATCGCCGTTGGTCGACTTAACCTCGAAGACACCGTCGCCCAGCTCCAGGATGGAGATATCGAACGTACCGCCACCGAGGTCGTATACGGCAATCTTCATATCCTTGCCCTTCTTGTCCAGACCGTAGGCAAGCGCTGCGGCCGTAGGCTCGTTGATGATTCGGCGAACCTTCAGACCGGCAATCTCGCCCGCCTCCTTCGTGGCCTGACGCTGCGAGTCGGAGAAGTAGGCCGGCACGGTGATGACCGCCTCGGTTACTTCCTGGCCCAGATAGTCCTCGGCCGTCTTCTTCATCTTCTGCAGAATGATGGCCGAAATCTCCTGAGGCGTGTAGAGACGTCCGTCGATGTCGACACGGGGCGTGTTGTTGTCGCCGCGGACAATCGAATAGGGCGCGCGGGCCACATCGGCCGTAACCTGGTCGAAGGTCTCGCCCATGAAACGTTTAATCGAAAAGACCGTGCGCTTCGGGTTGGTGATGGCCTGACGCTTTGCGGGGTCACCCACCTTGCGCTCTCCGTCATTCGTGAAGGCTACGACGGAAGGGGTCGTGCGGTGTCCCTCGGAGTTGGGAATCACCACGGGCTCGTTGCCCTCCATCACTGCTACGCAGGAGTTCGTCGTACCTAAGTCAATACCAATAATCTTTGCCATAGTCGTATATGTTTTAATTGTTATTATTCGGTTTCTCTGCCGGCCTCAACCGGCGCGTTACGCCCCCTTCTTGAACAAAGGTTGTACCAAACGACACGTCCTGCCAAATTGGCAGAATATTGGCAGGCTGTGAATGCACCGCGGGGAAAGGGTCTGCCGGAGCGTGTTATTTTGGCAGAAAACCGTGCGCCGCGGCAGCCCTCCGGCACTTCACCAAACGGCAGGCAAAAAAGAAGCCCCTCCGCAGGGAGGGGCCTGAATCATCTCTCAATGACAAATCCGCAGCGCGGCTATTTGTTCTCGTTCAGAATGCGCATTGCATGTTCGAGAATCGTCGTATCGTCCAACGTCACGATGCCACCGTCGGGTCCGGGTTCGAAATGAACGCCAACGCACTCCTTCGCCTCGTGCTTGCCGCCGAAATAATTGCGAATCGTCTCCACGTCGAGTCCTAATTCATCTGCAATGCGCTGCGAGCTGCCGCTGGGCAGTTTGTCTTTGATTCGGCGCAGCTCGTTAAATGTGATTATCATATCAGTTGGTTTTAAGTTGATATTTCTACACAACTAAGTTACAACTTTTTTGGATAAATCCAAAATTTCCCTTTCAAAAAATGTAATTGAAGTGTCATAAAAGCGCAACAAAGCAAAGCGGCCGGACCTGCGGCATCCGGACCGACTCGCGACACTGCCAAAGTCGTGCCGAAGGGGCCTCGGGCGGTGCGAGTGGTACGGGTGGTGCGGGCAGACCGGCGGTGCGGGTGGTGCCGGTGGCGCGGGTGGTGCGAGCAGTCCGTGCCGTGCGGGAGGTGCGGGCGGGCCGGGCCGTGCAGGAGGTGCGGGCGGCGCAGGCGATGCAGGCGGTGCGGGCGGGCCGTACGGGCAGTGCGGGTGGTGCGGGCGATGCGGGTGGTGCGGACAGCGCGGGCCGGGCGAGCCGGAAGGTACGGGCGGGGCGGAAGGTACGGGCGATGTGGGTGGCGCGGGCCGTACGGGCAGTGTGGGCGGTGCGAGCAGTACGGGCGGTGCGGGCGGTGCGGGCGGTGCAGGCGGTGCAGGCGGTGCGGGTGGTGCAGGTGGCGCGAGCAGTCCGTGCCGTGCGGGTGGTGCGGGCAGTGCGGACAGTGCGGGTGGTGCGGGCAGTGCGGACAGTGCGGACAGTACGGGCGAACCGGGCAGTGCAGGCAGTACGGGCAGTGCGGGTGGCGCGGGCAGTGCGGGAGGTCCCGCCTGCACCTGCACCTGCACCTGCACCTACACCTGCACCTACACCTGCACCTACACCTGCTCCTGCTACTGCGCATGCGACGCGTACGTATATTACGTATATAAAAAAGGACTCCCGGATGCATCTCGTGCACCCGGGAGCCTGTCTCCTTGAATTGTCCTGCGTGTTGAATCGCCTCGCGTATTGAATCACCTTACATGCGGCCTCCGCATGGGCGCCTCTGCACGGACTCTTCCGCACGTGGCACCTCCGCATGGGCACCTCAGCATCGGGCACCTCCGCGCGGCCTCCGCATCGGGCACCTCCGCACGCGGCGCTACTCCTCGTCGGCCTCGTCGCTCGGCTCGACGTAAATCTGGAACAGCAGCGGCGTGAAGGGGGGAATCTCCGTCGTTACGGAGGTGGTGGTCGTCGTGGTGGTCGTATCGTCGTAGCCCGAACCGTAACCGTAGTAGTCGTAGTAACCGCCGTAATAGCCGCCGTAGTAACCACCGTAGTAACCGCCGTAGTAGCCGTTCATGCCGTAGTAGCTGTTGGCGTAGTTCAGGTAGTTCAGGTAGTCAAGATAGCTCGACGAATAGCCGCTGGTCGTGGTCGAGGTCGACGACGAACCGCTGACACCCGTCGAACCGTAGGCGTTGGTCGAGGTGGTGACCATCGCGGCCCACTGCCCGAACTTGAGGTTGGGAATCGTATAGTACCAGGCGCTGATGGCACCGCCCTCCTCGGGGGTGTACTCGAAGGCCGAACCCGTCGATTTCACCTCGCCGTAGATGAGTTTCTTCACCTCGTCGATGTTCGTGTCGAAGATGAAGCCGTCGAGGAAGCGGCCTATGTACCAGATTTTGGCCGTGCCGTCCATCTTCACCGAGTCGGTCAGCTCCTTCACGTCGGGATAGGTCCCCTCCTCGGAGCCGAACCGCTCCTTGAGCGCATCGGCGATGTCCTGCTCCAGCTTGTCGAAGGCCGCATAGGGCTCGTAGGCCGACTGGTAGCGCTCCGGGAAGCGAATCGCATCGCCGGGATGGTAGCGGTAGTCGACATAGACCTGCGGCACCGTATCGCAGGCGTTGACCCACCGCTCCGTGATGTTGTAGGGGTGGTTCGCATCGTCGGCCTTCTCGGGACGCTTGTTCTCCTTGGTGTCGTAGACGCGCAGCCCGCCGTCGCCCTCACAGAAGGCGTCGACGGCCGAGCCCTCGCTCTCGAGCGGGTTCTTCACCGTATCGCAAATCGTCATCGTCACGATGAACGGGCGGTTGGTGTCGAGCGTATACTGACCCTCGTACCCGCCGTCGCCCTCCGCGCCGCCGACCACCGACGAGGGCATGTAGAGCACCACCTCGGAGCCTTCGCGCAGCAGAATCTCGCGCGATTCGAAGCCGCGTTCGTTCTTGTACTTCTCGTAATAGGTCTCGCCGAGCGTCAGCGTGTTGCGCATCGCCAGACGCGTACCCTCAATCAGCGACGTGTTGATTTCGCCGCAGTAGCGGTAATAGGGCACATAGTGCGTATATTTGGTGAAGGTGCCGGCCAGCTTGGCATCCATCTCCCGACGCGTCAGGATGATGTTGCCGCTCAGGTCGCGCCCCGAGAAGTCAAACTTCACCCAGCAAATCGTATCGTTGATGGGTGCGGCATCCTTGTTGCCCACCTTCAGCACGTCGACGTAGTAGCCGCCATCCTCCTGCAGGTTCTCCTCCAGGTCGGGACGGTTGAGGCGTATCCACGAGGCAAGCGCCATCTTCTCGTAGGTGGCATAGGATTCGCTCTCCTCCTTGGCGCACGAAGGCAGCAGAAGGGCCAGCAGGAGCGCCACGGCGAGCAGTGTGTGTCCAAAAAACTTCATATCTCCGGTTTCGTTCGTTTCGTTCGTTTCTCGTTGTCTCTCAGTTCATGCGGTCCTCCGGGCTAATCGACGCCGTTGACCGTGAAGAAGATGGCGACGGCGCTCTCGCGCGGGATGGTGGCGAAGTTCGTATCGCCGTAGGCCATGTTGTAGGTCATGTAGCACTCCACCTCGTCGCCCTGGCGACACCCAAGTAACGCCAGTTCGAGCCCTTTTATTATTCCGCTCTGACCCAAAGTGAGCTCCATGGGTTCGAATTTCCACACCCCGGGGGTGAGCCCCGCCTCGTAGAGCGCCTGCTCCAGGTCGGGGTCGTTCGTAAAGAAGGGCATGTCCGAGTCGGTGATGTTGCGCATCGAGAAGACGTAGGCACGGAAGGTGATGCTCACGCGCGAGCCCGACTTCACTTCGGCACGCGACGCGCGCCCCGAATCGTAGTAGTTCGAGATGTAGCGGTAGACCGTATTGCCCTTGGCCGTATAGAAGGGGGGATTCTCGTCGGGCGACTCGGCGACGGCCTCCTCCGAGATGAGCTGCGGCGCGTGCGTCGAGGTGAGGAACGAGACGATGCTGTTGCGCTGGTTGGGCAGCGTCTCCTCCTCCTGCGAGCAGCCCGCAAGCAGCAGAAGCGCCGCCAGCAGGCCTGTGAGCTTGTATCGGGTCATATTCATCGGCATACAATTGTGCAAATTTACAAAAACAATCCGAATTCACAGCAAGGAACGCGAAAAAAGGGACGAATCGTCTGCCGACGGACCAAAAAAAAGGACGGGGAAGCGTCCGTGCGCTATCCCCGCCGATAATGGTCGTGCCTCGGGTCCTGCATCCGTTGCAGGGCGTGCTGCCGGTGCATGTGGACAAGAACCACACCCAGGACGGCCAGCACGAAGAGGCCGAGCAGTACAAGAATGAATCCGAAGGGTATCTCCGTCATGGCTCGATGCGTTTAGCGCGGTGCCGACATGACGCCGCACCCAAACGGGTGCAAATCGGCTGCCACAAACGCTCCCGAGAGGCCGGCGGAGGTGCAAAAAGCCCGTTCAGAGCATCTTCAGAGCCATGCGCACCATCTCCTCGACGGGAGCCGAGGGGTGTTCGCGGGCCAGCTTGCGCACGGCCTTCTCGGCCGCCCCCTTCGGGAAGCCGAGCATGACCAGCGCGGCGAGCGCCTCGTCGCACGTCTGGTCGTCGGGACCGGCCGGCACGGCCTCCGAGGTGTCGAGCCCCGTGAGCTTGCCGCTCAGCTCGACGATGATTTTCTGCGCCGTCTTGAGGCCGAGCCCCTTGACGTTCTTCAGCAGCACGGCGTTGCCCGACCCGATGATGCCCTGCAGCTCGCGGGGCGAGTAGGTCGAGAGAATCATCCGCGCCGTATTGCCCCCCACGCCCGAGACGCTGAGCAGCAGGCGGAAGAGCTCGCGCTCGACCTTCGAGGCGAAGCCGTAGAGCAGCTGCGCATCCTCGCGCACGATGTGGTGGACGTAGAGCTGCGCCTGCTCCGCATGCTCGATTTCCGTATAGGTCTGGAGCGAGATGTTGAGGTAGTAGCCCACCCCGCCGACGTCGATAACGGCGTATGTCGGAGCGAGTTCCGCCACACGGCCGCTTATATATTCGTACATGGTCTCAAAAATTAAGGGATAACGGGCAAAAATAAAGATTTTTTTTTACCTTTGTCGGAACAAAGTTGCATAAAAAACTCAAAAAATCAGACTCGATATGAAAAACATTTTGCTCACGGCGTGCATTGCGGCCCTCTCGCTGACGGCCTGCGACTCGAAAAGCGGCGCCGAGACGACGGCCGCCACTCCGGCCGCAACGACCGAGGCAACCGGCTGCGGCGAGGTCGCATACGTGCAGGTGGAGGCCGTGCTCGCGCAGAGCGACCTCTTTCTGACCGAGGGCGCCGCCCTGCAGGCCAAGACCGAGAAGGCCCAGAAGAGCTGGGCGCAGAAGGAGCAGAACCTCCAGTATGAGGCTGCCCAGCTGCAGGAGAAGTACCAGAAGGGGCTCATCACCACCAACGACGCCCAGGCCCAGCAGCAGAGCATCGAGAAGCGCGTAGCTGCCTACCAAAGCTCGGCCCAGAAGGAGGCCCAGACGCTCGACGAGGAGAACTACGTCTTCAACAACCGCGCCCAGGACCTCATCCACCGCGCCATCCGGGCCATCAACGCCGACGGCCGCTACAAGCTCATCGTCAACGCTTCGGCCCTGCTCGATGCCGACACGACGCTCAACATCACCCCGGCCGTGCTGGCCAAGGTGAACGAGCTCTACGCCGCCGACAAGAAGGCTGCCGAGAAGAAGTAGCGCGCAGCGCGACGCTTCGTCCGACCCCAAAACGGGATGTCCGCCTCCGGGCGCGACATCCCGTTTTTTTGTGCCGTGCCGGGTTTTCGGTGCCGGGGTTCGGTGCCGGGGTTCGGACGCCAGTTTTGGGACGCTGAGAAAGCCCCCTACCGCCCCTGCCCGTGAACCGCTGCTTTTCCGCACTCAGTACCCCCCGTCCCCGGCATCGCCCCGGGATAAGCCCGGTAGCGTTCCGACATTGCCCAGGTAATCCTCCCGCTATCGTCCCTGCCCCCGGTCGGCAGCCGGCCGCCAGGGACCCGGCAGGCCGGCGCATCCGCGGCTGCGGGCCGTCCCCCGCAACAAATCGGGGCGGATGGCGGAAAGTCTCCAAATTTTTCCTACATTTGCTCCGTAATAACCGTACGTACCGCTCTATGGGTTTCGTTCCATTCACATTCATCGACTTCATCGACATCGTCCTCGTCGCCGCCATCATGTACTGGATTTACCGGATGACGAAGGGGACCAACGCCCCCTATATCCTCTCGGGCATCATCGCCATCTATCTGCTGTGGGTCGTGGTCAAGACGCTCAACATGGAGTTGCTGTCGACCATCCTCGGGCAGTTAATCAGCGTCGGCGCCATCGCCCTGATTATCGTTTTCCAGCCCGAGCTGCGCCGCTTCCTGCAGGTCATCGGCATGCGTCAGAAGCACTTCAACTTCATCACCCGCATCTTTTCGGCCGGCGACGACCCGGCACAGACCAACATCGTCCCCATCGTCACGGCCTGCCGCGAGATGGCCGAATCGATGACCGGAGCGTTAATCGTCATCGGCCAGCAGAGCGACCTGAGGCTCATCGCCGAGGGCGGCATCGCGCTGGACGCCAAGGTCTCCACGCCGCTGCTCAAGAACATCTTCTTCAAGAACGCTCCGCTCCACGACGGCGCCGTGCTCATCGAGGGCGACCGCATCGTGGCGGCGAAGTGCATCCTGCCCGTCACGCAGAGCGCCGTGCCCAAATCCTACGGCACGCGCCACCGGGCGGCCATCGGCATGAGCGAGATTTCCGACGCCATCATCATCGTCGTTTCGGAGGAGACGGGCCACATCTCCATCGCGCAGGGGGGCAACATCCGGCGCGACATCGACCCCACGCGGCTCCAGCAGACGCTGCAGCGCTACCTGAGCATCAACACGCGCAAGCGCACCAAGGGCGAGGTGGCCGAATAAACAGAAGGCCGGGCACCGCACCCCGCCGCCCCAAAAAAGCGCCGCGAGCGACCCGCACAAGGCACCACCCCAAAAAGCGCCGCGCCCGAGCGACCCGCACAGGGCACACACCGCCCCAAAAAACAAAGCGCCGCACCACGAGTGCTCCGGCCCGACTTTTCCACCGTGTCCGTCCGAGGCCGGGTACCGCACCTCGCCGCCCCAAAAAGCGCCGCGCCGCGGACAATCCATGCGGCATCGACCCCGCGCCGCGAACGACCCATGCGGCAGCCGCCCCACCCCACGCAGATGCCAAAGCGCATACGACCGTCAAACAACAGGCTCGGGACTCACTGGAGAGTCCCGGGCCCGATTCATTTAAGCAAGTAAGTAGGATTGGCGGCAGCTGCCGCTTCCCCGCCGGCCGACGCGTCAGAAGGCACGCACGGCACGGACGTGCTGCGAATAGTTCTTGATTTCGTCGCTGGGCTTGAAGCTCTTGGCATAGAGCCAACCGCCGCTGGCCTCGTACTTGCCCGTCTCGGTCGACGACCAATAGAGGAAGGTGACGCCCTGCGTCTCGAGCGGCGTGCCCTGCACGGCCACCAGCGCGGCATTGACCGCCTCGTGGCTGGCATTGATTTCGGCCATCTCGTTCACGGCCGGGAGGTACCACCCCTCGCCCAGCCCGGCGCACCAGGCAAAGGCCGGGAAGCGCTCCTGCCAGTTGTCCTGGCTCTTGACCTGCTCGAGGTTCACCGCGCCGTTCTCCTGGTCGGCCGCACCGACCACATCGATGCCGCGCCCCGTCTGCCAGGGCAGCGAGGTCTCCTCGAGCGACAGAATCTTACCGTGGCGGCCGCCGTCAGTCACGCTGAAGACCACGCCGCGCACGCCCTCCGCTTCGTAATAATCACCTACGCCGTATTTCGGGCTGCACCCGACCAGTGCCGTAAAGCAGACGGCATAGAGCAACAGTTTCATCCGGTTCATAATATCCTTCTTTTATGGTTTTACGATTGGCTTGCTGCAGAAAGAGGGCCGCTCATGCTACATGCCGAACCACTCGCTGGCCCACAGCACCGTGATGTCGACCTTCCAGAGTCCGTCGACCGGCACGAGCATCAGATATTCGGTCTGCTCGCCCACCCTGCACTCGACGTAGGCCACCTCCAGGTTGGGGTTGCCGTTATCCTCGTCCGTCGTGATACGCTCCGAGACGCACTCGACCTTCACCGGGCCCTGCGCCTTCCGCTTGGCAAGCTCCTCGGGGAACTGCTTCGTACGGGCGATGTCGGCCGTCATGGCCAGCTCCAGCAGGTTGCGGCCGTCGAAGAGGACATAGTCGGCGGCAGCGCTGTCGCCGGCCGTGTAGAGCTCCATGAATCGCTGTGCGACCTCCTTCGGGGTTTTGGGATAGGCGCCCGACTGCCCGGCGCCGCAGGCGGTGATGCTCAGACCGAACATCAGCGCGAAGGTTAAAACGAAAAATTTCTTCATAGGTGTACGTATTTGGGGTTTGAGTTTTCCGCACACAAAGGGGAACTTCCAGCTCCGCCTCTTCAGAGCCGCCATGCGCCTACCCCACACACCTGCCTTCCCGCACTGCTGCGGGTCGGCTCCACACTGCACTTTCGCTTGTGCCGGCAAAGAGTCATCGGTTTCTACAAATTTAACCAATTATTTTCAAAAATCATAGTCCCGGCGCGGTTTAACCGTGTGAAGAGTCCCCGGCCGGGGGGAAGAGTCCTCGGCCGAGCGAAGCTCCCCGGCCGGGCGAAGAGTCCTCGGCCGGGCGAAGAGTCCTCGGCCGGGCGAAGAGTCCTCGGCCGGGCGAAGCTCCCCGGCCGGGCGAACAGCACCCACCCGCATCCGGAAACCGACAGCAGCGCCCACCTGCATCCGGAAACCGACAGCAGCGCCCACCTGCATCCGGAAACCGGCACCAGCGCCCGCGAGCCCCCGCCGAAACAAAAACAGCAGCCACCGCACCCCTTCGCCTGAAAACAACCCTCCGCCCGAAAACAAAAAAAGAGACCGCACATGGTGCGGTCTCTTCCTGTCTCTTCGGATTTTCTGCTCTCTGCCGGGGCAGCCTTCCGCAGAAAAACTACTTGGCGGGAGTCTCCTCGGCCGGTGCGGCAGGAATCTCGGCCTGCGGCATGGCGGCGGGAGCCTCGGTCTCGATGACGCGCTCCTGCAGTGCCTTGGCATCCTCCGTAATGGCGCTGTTGCTCGTCGCAACGAGGCTCTTGTCCATGGCCAGCGTGGCCACGAGGCTCAGCACGACAATCGCGATGGCCATGGCCCAGGTGAATTTCTCCAGGAAGTTCGTGGTTTCACGTACGCCCATCACCTGGTTCGATGCGCCGAAATTGGCGGCCATGCCGCTCTTGGGATTCTGCACCAACACCGCGAGAATCACCAGAACGCTCGCCACAAGTATCAGAGCAATACAAATCGTGTATAACATATCGGATGAATTTTAATTATTTGTTTCTATCCTGCCAATAAGTTCGGCAAAGTAAACACTTTTTTCCGGATTTAGCAAACTTAATTTGCGATAAGTGTCAATCGCTTTCGCGCGAAGCCCCTGTGCGAGGTAAATCTCGGCCAGCTCCTCGCTTACGAGGTCCTCCTCGTCGGTCAGGTCGGCCTCGGTGCGCACCTCGCTCTCGGGCTCCCCCTCCTCGGCGACGATGCGCAGATGCTCCTCGCGCAGGAAGCGGTCGATGATATCCTCCGACGTGAGGAACGTGAGGGCTTCGGCGTCGACCGGCTCCCGTTCGAGCACGCTCTCGCCGCGCCACGGAGCCACCGCCTCGAGCCGCTCGTCGCGCTCTCCGCGCACGAGGGCCCGCACCCGGCGCGCCGTCGCGAACCACTCGAAGCGCTTGAGCAGCGCATCGAGCTCCGCCTCGGAGGGGCGCTCCGACGTCCCGCCCGAAGCCACGTATTGCATGAAATCGGTCATCCTTCAGCCCCTTTTTACCAGTTCGATGCCGACGCCTGGAAGATGTCGGTCACCAGTTTGTCCACAATCAGGGGAATCAGCTCGCCCTCGGCCTCGGTCAGCAGACGCGACGAGTCGTAGTCCTCGTAGGCCGAGAAGGTGCGGTTGAACGACATCTTCTCGTCGAGCGCGTTGGTAAAGCGGACCTTCACCGTGATGGTCAGGCGGTTGAGCAGCGCCGTATCCTCGCTCGAGACGGAGGCCGTCACCGAGGTGTAGTTGGTGATTTCACCCTCGAAGGCGAAGTCGCCCCCCTCGTCCACCTGCACCAGACGCGTACGGCGCGAGAAGATGTCGACCAGCGCCTCGGTGAGCGTCGAGCTCAGGATGGGCGAGACCATCGTGGCGTTGTTGGGGAAGTAGGCCACCGAGAAGGTCTTGGCGTCGGGCGGAATCGAAGCGCCCGAGAGCGAGTACTTGATGGCCACGCCGCAGCCCGAGGGAATCAGCAGGCCGGCAGTGGCGAGCAGCAGAAAAATGAATCGTTTCAACGCGGTATTCTCTTTTTGTTCTGTTCAAAAATTTATGCGGACCCGGAGCTCCGATTATAAGCGGTCCCGGGGCTCAGACAGCTCCTCCCATAAGCAAGCCCGGACAAGCAATCCCGGGGCTCGGGACTACTCCTCGATGCCCAGCTCCTTGATTTTGCGGTAGAGCGTGCGCTCCGACATGAAGAGTTCTGCGGCCGCCTCGCGGCGTCGGCCGTTGTTGTGCTTCAGCGCGCGGATAATCTGCTCGCGCTGCACGTCGGCCTTCGTCTTCTCGTGGGGAGGCTCGTCGGTCACCTCCTCGCTCTCGGCAAAGACCGGAGCCGAAGGCTGCACGCCGCCGCCCGCCGGGGGCGCGGCATAGAGCGGCGCGGAGCTCTGCGCCGTGGTGGGCAGCAGTGCCTTGATGTCGGGCGCCGAGGGCTCGCCGCCGTGGGGCATGCGCTGCATGAGCTCGGCCAGCATGCGCTTCAGGTCGTTGATGTCGGAGCGCATGTCGAAGAGCACCTTGTAGAGCAGCTCCCGCTCGGCGAAGGGCTCCGAGGAGGCCGCCTGGCGGGCAGGACCCGCCGCCACGGAGGTGCCGGCGTTCTGCTCGGGAAGGTAGCGGGCCAGAATCTCGGGGGTGATGAGGCGCGCCTCCTCGACGGCCGAAATCTGCTCGGCGACGTTCTTCAGCTGACGGATGTTGCCCCGCCAGTAGTAGTTGCAGAGCATCTCGCGGGCCGCCGCATCGAGCGTCACCACCGGCATGCGATACTGCTGCGCCACGTCGCTCGCGAACTTGCGGAACAGGAGCGGAATGTCGCCCGGACGCTCGCGCAGCGCGGGCACGACGATGGGCACCGTATTGAGGCGGTAGTAGAGGTCCTCGCGGAAGCGGCCCGAGGCGATGGCCTCCTGCAGGTTCATGTTCGTGGCCGCCACCACGCGCACGTTGGTCTTCTGGACCTTCGACGAGCCGACGCGGATGAACTCGCCCGTCTGCAGCACGCGCAGCAGGCGCGCCTGCGTCGGGAGGGGCAGCTCGGCCACCTCGTCGAGGAAAATCGTACCGCCGTCGGCCTCCTCGAAGTAGCCCTTGCGGGCCTCGAGCGCCCCGGTGAAGGCCCCCTTCTCGTGGCCGAAGAGCTCCGAGTCGATGGTCCCTTCGGGGATGGCGCCGCAGTTCACGGCGATGTATTTGTTGTGCTTGCGCGCCGAATAGGCGTGGATGACCTGCGGGAAGAACTCCTTGCCCACGCCGCTTTCGCCCGTGACAAGGACCGTCAGGTCGGTCGGGGCGACACGCACGGCCACCTCGAGCGCGCGGTCCAGCAACTCGGAGGTGCCGATGATGCCGAAGCGCTGCTTAACAGTCGTAATATCCGTCATTGTTGTCTCTTCTCGGTTTGGGTTTAACGCTCCGAAGCCGCATCGGCGGGCGCTGCCTCCCGGGGCGCTTCATCACCGGCTTCGTCACCGGCCGAAGCCTCCGTCCGAGCCGGGGCATCGGCCTGGTCAGCAGCCTCCGCCTCCACCGCTTCGGGCAGCGGCAGTTCGAGCTCCTCCTCGAGCCGCGCCTTCTGGCGGTTGTGGTAGTAGCCGAAGGCGATGGCCGCCACGGCGAGCAGCGCCGCAACGATGGCCACAATCAGGAAGCGGTCGACACGCCTCCGCTCCGTGGGGCCCACATAGGTGTAGGCGTCGGTGTTCTTGGGAGGACGGCCGTAACGCAGCCCCTTCAGGCAGGGTTCGGGATTCATCTTCGCCGAGGGCGAGACATGCAGTGTTGCGGGACGGGCTTCCGGCTCCGGCTCGGCCGGTTTGGCATGCCCGTGCGAAGCGTGACCGGCCTCTCCGCCGGCATGCTCCGCCGCCGCATGGCCCGCAGCGCCGTCGCGGAGGGGCTCCTCCCCGGCCGGCACGTGTGCATGCGGCTGATATTCGAAGGCAATCGTTCCGTTGGGGCCGCTGCGGAATACACCGAATCCCTCCATCGGATACTCCCCGCCGCTCTGCACGGCATGGCGTACCTCGAAGAGGAAACGGTCAATCTCTCCGGCGGCTTCCAGCTCACTCATCCCTTCCTCGCGCAGCAGCGTACGCAACACACCGTCATCGCGCCGCAGCAGCTCCGTGAAGAGCACGCTTTCGCCCGGCGTCTTGACGACAAAGGCCCCGAATTGAGGTATGACCAGTCGCTTGTGCGACTCCAGATAACGTTCGATTGTACGATATAACACCTTACAAACTGCTTAGATTTGTCGCTTCAAAATTACCTTTTTTCGAAGAAAAAACAAAATCACCCCCTATTTTTCAAAATAATCGCCCGAAAAGGCCTCCATCCGGAAAATAATCATTTACTTTGCATCCCGAAACGGGCCGGAATCCGGGTGAGCTACTTTCGCTCCGTCCGACCCATGTAGCGAAGACGGATTGTTACAAAACCTATAAACGAGTCATGAAAGACAAGTACATCGACCTCATCGAACAGACGTTCGACTTCCCGCAGGACGAGTTTTCTGTCGAGGACAACGAGCTGCATTTCCACGACATTCCGCTCATGGAACTCATCAAGCAGTACGGCACTCCGCTCAAAATCACCTACCTGCCGAAAATCTCGCAGCAAATCAACCGGGCCAAGCGCATGTTCAACGTGGCAATGGCAAAGGTCGACTACAAGGGCTCGTACAACTATTGCTACTGCACCAAGTCGAGCCACTTCTCGTTCGTGCTCGAGGAGGCGATGAAGAACGACATCCACCTCGAGACCTCGTCGGCCTACGACATCCACATCATCAACGCCCTCTACGACGGGGGCATCATCGACAAGGACCGCTACATCATCTGCAACGGATTCAAGCGTCCGCAGTATGTCGAGAACATCGCCCAGCTGGTCAACGCCGGCTTCGAGAACACCATCCCGGTGCTCGACAACAAGGAGGAGCTCGACCTCTTCGAGGACGCCTTCACCAAGAAGTGCAAGGTGGGCATCCGCATCGCCTGCGAGGAGGAGCCCAAGTTCGAGTTCTACACCTCGCGGCTGGGTATCCGCTACAACGACATCGTCGAGTTCTACAAGACGAAGCTCAAGAACAGCAAGAAGTTCCAGCTCAAGATGCTCCACTTCTTCATCAACACGGGCATCAAGGATACGGCCTACTACTGGAACGAGCTGCTCAAGTGCATGAACGTCTACTGCGAGCTGAAGGCCATCTGCCCCGAGCTCGACAGCCTCAACATCGGCGGCGGCTTCCCCATCAAGAACTCGCTCAACTTCGAGTACGACTACGAGTACCTGACCGAGGAGATTATCGCCCAAATCAAGAACTTCTGCCAGCGCAACGGCATCGAGGAGCCCAACATCTTCACCGAGTTCGGCTCCTTCACGGTGGGCGAGAGCGGCGCGGCGCTCTACTCGATTGTCAACCAGAAGCAGCAGAACGACCGCGAGAACTGGTACATGATAGACTCGTCGTTCATCACCACGCTGCCCGACACGTGGGGCATCGACCAGCGCTACATCATGCTGGCCATCAACAACTGGGACAAGGAGTACCAGCGCGTGCTGCTGGGCGGACTGACGTGCGACAGCGAGGACTTCTACAACTCGGAGTGCCACACCAACGCCATCTTCCTCCCGAAACTCGAGAAGGGGAACACGCAGTACATCGGCTTCTTCCACACGGGAGCCTATCAGGAGGCGCTGGGCGGCTTCGGCGGCATCCAGCACTGCCTCATCCCGGCGCCCAAGCACATCATCATCGACCGCGACAAGTCGGACAACGAGTACTACACGCGCCTCTTCGCCAAGGAGCAGTCCTACCGTTCGATGCTGCGCATCCTCGGCTATTGACGCCCTCCGGGCGCGCTGTAACGCACCTGTAACCCCTCGAAGCGCCTTCCGCCCCTGCGGCGGAGGGCGCTTCGCCGTTTGGCGGAGCATCCCGGCATGTCCGGCTGGGCCCGCCGCCGGCCGCAACGCCGGAAGCCGGGGGCAGACAAACACCGGAGGCCGGGCACAAACGAGGCCCGGAGGCCGAACACAAACAAAACCCGGAGGCCGGGCACAAACGAACCCGGAGGCCGGGGACACAAGCAAAACCCGGAGGCCGGGCACAAACGAAGCCCGGAGGCCGGCGCGGATGAACCGCAGCACCGACTTCCGGGCTTCAGATTGTGCGGAGGAGCCGACCGGCCCTCCCCTTTTGTCAACGCACGCGCAGCGTACGGCCGATGCGCAGCGTCGTCGTCCGCGTGATGCCGTTCAGCGCGCAGAGCCGCGAAACGGTGGTGCCGTAGCGGATGGCGATGTGGCCCAGCGTATCGCCCGAGCGAATCTTGTGGTAGCGGCGCGCCGCCTGCTCGGCCGCCTCCTTCTTGTCCTGCTTCTCGTTGGCCAGCTCATCCTCGAAATCCTGCCCCGCCTTCGAATAGATGCTGAAGAAGGATTTCTTGAGCAGGAAGGTCTCGCGGCAAAGAACCCCCTTGCGGAAGTCGATGAGGCGCTCGGGGTCGAACGACTGGCCATAATAGCGCGTCTCGAAGTGGAGGTGGGGTCCCGTCGAACGGCCCGTCGAGCCGCCCAGACCAATCACCTGTCCCGCCTCAACCCACTGGTTGGGCTCGACCAGACGCTCCGAGAGGTGGCCGTAGTAGGTCTCCAGGCCGTTGTCGTGGCGGATAATCACCAGATTGCCGTATCCGCCGCGGTTGTACTCCGAGATGCGCACCCGGCCGCTGAAGGCCGCATAGACGGTGTCGCCCGTCTTCAGCGGCAGGTCGATGCCCTGATGCGCACGGCCGCGGCGCAGGCCGTAGCGTCCGCGCGGATGGGGCGTCGCCTGGTAGGGGCAATGGTAGCTGCGCGTCGAGTCGACCAGTTCGAGCACGACCGACGAGGGCATCGCCGCCAGGTTGGCATCCTTGTAGGGGAAGAGCGTCGTCGTATCCCAGTATTTCTCGAAGATGGTGCTGTCGCGGGCGATTTCGCGGTTGCGGACATAGCGCCACGTGTTGTCGCCGTAGAGGACGACGAAGAGCGCCTCGTTGCCCGAATCGAGCGTATCGATGACGGCCGACTCGCTGACGTCGGGCACCGACTCGATTTCCACACGGCGCAGACGCCGGCGCAGCTCGGCGAGCGAATCGGCAGCCGACTGTTTGGCGGGAGCTGCCGCCGATGCGGTGCGCGGTGCGGCGGCGTCGGGGAGCATCTCGGCCTGCTCGGCCAGCAGCTGGCAGAGCGAATCAATCTGGGCGGCCTGCCAGTCGGTCAGCGTGCGGAGCGAGTCGGCTTCGGCCGATACGCGCTCCGTCTGGCGTTCGAGTTCGGCACGCGTCGGGCGGGCCGTACGGGCCGTCGCGGCGCAGGCGGCCGCAAGGGCAAGGAGGGTCAACAGGTATCTCTTCATAACAATTTCAATCGTCGTTGGTCTCTTTTCGTAGTCAATATATCATAATAAGGTGTGCCGGAGGCCGTGCAGCCAGGCGTCCCCGCAGAGGCAGGCAGCGCAAAGGCGGTCACGCAGAGGCAGGCTTCGCAGAGGCAGGCAGCCGAGCGCCCTCTTCCCTTCCCCGGCTCCGGCGCCGATGCTTTCGTCCGTTGCCGGCGGGGTCCGAAGGTCCGAAAGGCGGGCGCCAATGCTCCGTCGTTGCCGGTGGGGTCCGAAGGACCGAAAGGCGGGCACCAATGCTACGTCCGTTGCCGACGAAACCCGTCGGTCCGAGGACCGGCAGGGGACTGCCCCATCCGGGAGGGTCCTTGCGGGAAAGTGCCCTTGCAGGAGCGCCCTTCGCCGGAAGCACTTATGCGAGAGCGTTACGTAAACGTCCTTCGCCGGGAGCCCCCTTGCAGGAGCGTCCTCCGCCGGGAGCGCCCGTGCGGGAGGGTTCTCGCGGGAGCGCCCGTGCGGGAGGGTTCCCGCGAAAGCGCCCCGGAAAGTGCCCCGAAAAGCGCCCCGGGTGTGCCCCGGAAGCTATTGCTTCGGCTTCGGGTGTGCCGGGCGGTGGTTGAGCAGCTCGTCGGCCGCCTCGAGCGCCCGGTAGAACTCCTCGCCGAAGCGCCGGATGATGGGCTCGCGCAGCGATTCGTAGACGCGAATCCCCAGCTTGCGCCCGCACCGCCGCGCCGGTTCGCAGACCGACCAGCGGTGGTAGTTCAGACCGATGCTTCCGTTGGAGAAGTGCACCAGCCGGATGGGATAGAGGTGGCAGGAAATCGGCTTGCGGAAGGGGGTCTTCCCCTCGAGCCACGCCTTCTCGATGGCACAGAGCGTCACGCCGTTCTCGTTGCGCGAGTAGGCGCACTCGGCATCGTTGACCAGCGGCGTGGTGTAGTCGCCGTCGTCGTCGACCACCATGAAGCCCTGCCGCTCGACCGCCTCGATGCCCTCGGGCGTCATGTAGGGCCGGTAGGCCGCATACTCCCGCTCGAGCGTCTCCACCTCGTCGGCCTCGAGCGGCGCTCCGGCGTTGCCCTCGACGCAGCAGATGCCCTTGCACTGCGTCAGGTCGCAGGCGAAGCACTCGCGCAGCAGGTCGGCGCTCACAATCTTGTCGTCAATCTCAATCATTTGCGGCGGCAGGTATCGGCAATCACGATGTCGTAGAGCTCCCCGAGCGTCATGCCGGCGGCACGCGCCTGCTTGGGCACGATGCTTCCGGCGCTCATGCCGGGAATCGAGTTGATTTCAATCATGTAGGGGACATTCTCGGGCGTGACGATGAAGTCGACGCGCACGATGCCCGAGCAGCGGCAGGCCCGGTAGGCGGCGCGCGCCAGACGGTGGAGCTCGGCCGCAAGTTCTGCCGGAATGCGCGCCGGGGTAATCTCCTCCGAGAAGCCGGCCTTATACTTGGCCTCGTAGTCGAAGAAGTCGTTCTTGGGGCAAATCTCCGTGATGGGCAGCTCGTATTCGCGCTCCCGGGTGATGAGCACGCCGCACCCCATCTCGCGCCCCGGGATGCACTCCTCGACCAGAATCTCGTCGTCCTGGGCGAAGGCCGCCTCGAGCGCCGCCGGAAGCTCCCCGGCGCTGTGCACCTTCGTCACGCCGAACGACGAACCGTTGGCATTGGGCTTGACAAAGAGCGGAAGGCCGAGCCGTGCGACCACCTCCGCGCAGTCAATCTCGTCGCCGCGGCGGAAGAAGAGCTCGCGGGCCAGATGGACCCCCGTGCCGGCCACGGCGCGCTTGGTCGAAATCTTGTCGAAGGTGATGACCGACGAGGTCATCGAGCACGACGAGTAGGGAATGCCCATCATGTCGAGGTAGCCCTGCAGGCGGCCGTCCTCGCCCGGCGTGCCGTGGATGATGATGAGGGCGTAGTCGAACTGGCGGCGGACGCCGTCGACCGTCAGCGAAAAGTCGTTCTTGTCGACCTGCCACTGGCGGCCGTCGGGGGCGGTGTAGTGCCAGTCGCGGTGGTGGAGGTCGATGACCGTGACGTCGTATTTTTCGGGGTCGAGCGCCGCCTCAATCTGAGCGGCGCTCTGGAGAGCAATCTCACGCTCGGGCGAATCACCGCCCGCCACGAGCGCAATCTTCAAGCGTGTCATTATCTGTTATCAGGGATTGTAAATGTCTTTGTAACGGAATGCGAGAATCTCCTGCACCATCTCGACATACTGGCGCGCCTCGCAGTTCGAGGCGTCAATCTCGAGCGCCCGGTTGAAGTCGTTGAGCGCATCGCCCCACGAGGCGCGGCGGTAGTGGAGCTTGCCGCGCTCGATGTGCAGCGCGGCGTTGGCCGGTTCGGCCTCGATGCGCACGGTGAGGCGCTGCAGACGGCTCTCGGGAGTCCAGAGCCCCTTGCGGCGGATGTACTCCGCCACCTCGGGCTGGAGCATCCGCGAGGCATCCTCGCCGTTCTCGAGCGCCTCGCGCACGTCGGTCGAGGAGTAGTCCTGCAGCGGAGCCCCCTCGAGCAGCGTGACGCGGTCGCGGAAGCGGCCGACCTCCGCGCCGCGGCGCGGGTAGACGAAGAGGGGGTAGCTGTCGAGAATCGTCTCGTACTCCTTCCAGCGGTCGAGCTGCCCCACCAGGTCGCTCCCCATCAGAATCGAGAAGCTCATCTCGCGGCCGTGGTTCTCGCTCAGGTAGCGAAGCGTGTCGACCGTATAGGAGGGGCGCGGCAGCAGGAATTCGACCACCGAGGGCTTGATGCGGTCGGGGTATTTCGAGTGGGCGCAGGCAATCTCCGCCATCTCGAAGCGGTCGAGCTCGGGGGCCTGCGCATCGGCCTCCTTCAGGGGGTTCTGCGGCGATACGACCAGCGCCAGCTCGTCGCAGAGCCCCTGTTCGACGGCATATTCGGCCAGGGCGACGTGGCCCCGGTGAATCGGGTTGAACGACCCGAAGTAGAGCATCATCCGTTTCATCTCAGCAGGCGATGAACTGTTCGACAATACGGGTGGTTTCGCGCACGGCATCCTCCAGCACGTCGTTGACCACGACGTGGTCGAAGCCGGGGGCCTTCGTCAGCTCGAACTCGGCCTTGGCCACGCGGCGCTCGATGACCTCCGGAGCATCGGTTGCGCGCCCCACCAGACGGCGGCGCAGCTCCTCGATGGAGGGGGGCATGATGAAAATCGAGCAGGCGTCGGCGCCGAAAATCCGCTTGAGGTTCAGACCGCCCATCACGTCGACGTCGAAGACGATGACGTGGCCCTTGGCCCAGATGCGCTCCACCTCGCTGCGCAGCGTTCCGTAGCAGGTGCCCTTGTAGACCTCCTCCCACTCGACGAAGCGGTCCTGGGCCACGGCCTCGGCAAAGGCCTCGGGCGTGAGGAAGTAGTAGTCCACCCCGTCGCGCTCCGTACCGCGCGGGGCCCGGCTGGTGGCCGATACCGAGAATTCGAATTGCGGGAAGTGCTGCAGCAGCTCCCGTACGATTGTCGTCTTACCGGCGCCGCTGGGCGCCGAGAATATGATGACCTTACCCATATATTATATACGTATTTGAGGCTTCGCCCCGCGCGGCAGCGCCGCACGCGGCCCGGAGCCGGCGTCAGAGGATGTTGAGCACCTGCTCCTTGATTTTCTCCAGCTCGTCCTTCATCCGGACGACCAGAATCTGGATGTTCGACTCGTTGGCCTTCGACCCCATCGTGTTGATTTCGCGCCCCATCTCCTGGGCGATGAAGCCCAGCTTGCGGCCGGGGGCCTCCTCGCCGGCAGCCACCTCGCGGAAGTAGCGGCAGTGGTTCTCCAGGCGCACCTTCTCCTCGGTGATGTCGAGCTTCTCGAGGTAGTAAATCATCTCCTGCTCCAGGCGGTTGCGGTCCACCTCGACGCCCAGCTTCGAGAGGTTGTCGAGAATCCGCGCGCGGATGGTCTCCGTACGGGCCTTCTCGAAGGGGACGACCTCCTCGCGGTAGCGCTCGATGAGGTCGACGCGGCGCAGCAGGTCGGCAATCAGCACGGCACCCTCCTGCACGCGGAAGGCGTCGAGCCGCTCGACGGCGTCGGCCGCGGCGGCCATCAGCGCGGCGCTCTCCTCCTCCGTCACGCGCTCGGCCTCGACCGATACCACGTCGGGCATGCGCATGAGCACGGGCAGCATGGCGTCGTAGTCGGCGTCGATGCCCGAGAAGGCGAGCGCGTCGTTGAGCTGGCGCAGGTATTCGCGGAAGATTTCGCGGTTGATGTGGGCCGAGGTCTCCACCTGCTGGCTCTCGACGCTCACGAAGAGGTCGACCTTGCCGCGCTGGAGCCGCTGCGCGACCAGATTGCGCAGTTCGGTCTCCGACTGGCGGTAGAGCGCCGGCAGTTTGATGTTCAAATCGAGCTGCTTGGAGTTGAGCGAGCGGAGCTCGACCGTGATTTTCTTGGTTCCGAAAGAGGCTTCGCCCTTGCCGAAGCCCGTCATCGATTTTATCATAGCGAGGTGATGATTGGTCCTTAATCCCGGCAAATTTAGTAAAAACAATTCAAAAAGGCGCCCTCCGGCCCCGGGCATTGAAATTTATTTGGCAAGAGTTTGGTTTGTCCCGAATATTTTATATATATTTGTGTTAGTCAAGTAACAGTTCGCAATCTAAATGAACTAATTTACATACGGATTATTATGAAAAAGCACAATTTCAACGCCGGACCCTCCGTCCTTGCGGACGAGGTTATCGAAAATGCTGCCAAGGCCGTCCTCGATTTCAATGGCTCGGGACTCTCCCTGCTCTCGATTTCGCACCGTTCGAAGGATTTCGACGCTGTGATGGCGGAGGCCGATGCGCTCTTCCGCGAACTGCTCCACATTCCGGACAACTACAAGATTTTCTACATCGGCGGCGGCGCCAGCACGATGTTCTATGAGGTTCCCGCCAACTTCCTGGGCAAGAAGGCCGGCTACGTCAACACGGGCGTCTGGTCGAAGAAGGCCATCAAGGAGGCGAAGCGCTACGGCGAGGTGGAGATTCTCGCCACGTCGGAGGACCGCAACTTCACCTATATCCCCAAGGGATTCGCCATTCCGAGCGACCTGGACTACCTCCACATCACCTCGAACAACACCATCTACGGCACGGAGTACCACGAGGACCTCTCGTCGCCCGTACCCCTCATCGCCGACATGTCGTCTGACATCCTGTCGCGTCCGGTCGACGTGACCAAGTATGCGATGATTTACGGCGGCGCCCAGAAGAACCTGGCTCCCGCCGGCGTGGTCTTCGCCATCATCCGCGAGGACATGCTCGACAAGCAGGTGCGCGACCTGCCGACGATGGTCAGCTTCCGCACCCACGTCGAGAACAACTCGATGTTCAACACGCCTCCCGTATTCCCGATTTACGTGCTGAAGGAGACGCTCAAGTGGCTCAAGTCGATTGGCGGCGTCGAGGAAATCTACCGCCGCAACCAGGAGAAGGCGCAGCTGCTCTACGACGAAATCGACCGCAACCCGCTCTTCCGCGGCACGGTCGAGAAGCAGGACCGTTCGCTGATGAACATCTGCTTCGTGATGGCCGACGGCTACGAGGAGCTGGCTCCCGAGTTCCTGGAGTACACCAAGGCGCACGACATCGTGGGCATCAAGGGCCACCGTCTGGTGGGCGGCTTCCGCGCCTCGTGCTACAACGCCCTCAAGAAGGAGAGCGTCGAGGTGCTCGTGAAGTGCATGCGCGACTTTGCCGAGAAATACGCCAAATAGCCCGGCATGCCGCTTGTCACACGCATACCGACCGGTTACGACGCCCTCACCGGAGAGGTGAGGGCGTGGGACTGGCGGGAAGTGCTCACAACCGAAATCAGAGAGACCATGAAAGTACTGATAGCAACCGAAAAGCCCTTCGCACAGAAGGCCGTCGACGGCATCCGCCGCATCGTCGAAGAGGCCGGCTACGAGCTGGCGCTGCTTGAGAAGTATACCGACAAGGCACAGCTGCTGGAGGCCGTGGCCGATGTCGACGCACTGATTATCCGCAGCGACAAGGTGACCGCCGAGGTCATCGCCGCCGCGCCGCAGCTCAAGATTGTCGTCCGCGCCGGCGCGGGCTACGACAACGTCGACCTGGCGGCCGCCACCGCACGCGGCATCGTGGTGATGAACACCCCGGGCCAGAACTCGAACGCCGTGGCCGAGCTGGCCATCGCGCTGATGATTTACATCTCGCGCAACCGCTTCACCCCCGGCACGGGCCACGAGATTATGGGCAAGACCCTCGGCATCCACGCCTACGGCAACGTCGGCAAGCTGGTGGGCCGCAAGGGCAAGGCCATGGGCATGGAGGTCATCGCCTACGACCCCTTCATCAAGGAGGACGCCGTATTCGAGGCCGACGGCGTGAAGCGCGTCGGCTCGGTCGAGGAGCTCTACGCCAAGGCCGACTTCCTCTCGCTGCACATTCCCGCCACGGAGCAGACCCGCGGCTCGATTGGCTACGAGCTGCTGATGTCGATGCCCAAGGGCGCCACGCTGGTCAACACCGCCCGCAAGGAGGTCATCGACGAGGCCGGCCTCATGCGCGCCCTCGAGGAGCGTGAGGACCTGAAGTACGTCACCGACATCGCCGCCGGCATCCAGGCCGAGCTCGACGAGAAGTTCGGCAAGCGCGTCTTCGCAACGCCCAAGAAGATGGGTGCCGAGACCGCCGAGGCGAACCTCAACGCCGGACTGGCCGCCGCCCGACAGATTGTCGACTTCTTCAAGACGGGCAACACCCGTTTCCAGGTAAACAAGTAATCCACCGAACACGGCGACACGGAAGGCGGACGGAGCGCATCCGTCCGTTTTCCGCGCCTGCACCAACCCCAGACAAGACCATGGTACGCATCAAACCTTTCCGCGGCATCCGTCCGCCCAAGGAGTACGCCGCCGAGGTGGCATCGCGCCCCTACGACGTGCTGAACTCGGTCGAGGCCAAGGCCGAAGCCACCGAGCGCTCGCTGCTCCACATCATCAAACCCGAAATCGACTTCGACCCCATCGCCGACGAGCATTCGCAGCAGGTCTACGACAAGGCGGTCGAGAACTTCCGCAAGTGGCGCGCCGAGGGCTGGCTCCGTCAGGACCCCGAGGAGTACTACTATATCTATGCCCAGACGATGGACGGCCGCACGCAGTACGGTCTGGCCATGTGCTGCCACTTCGAGGACTACCTCTCGGGGGCCATCAAGAAGCACGAGCTCACCCGCACCGACAAGGAGGAGGACCGCATGATTCACGTCCGCAACCAGAAGGCCAACATCGAGCCGGTCTTCTTCGCCTATCCCGACAATGCCGAAATCAACGAGATTGTGGCCGACGTGGTGAAGAACAACCCGCCCGAGTACGACTTCACGGCCGAGGACGGCTTCGGCCACCACTTCTGGGTCATCCGCGACTGCAAGACGATTGACCGCATCACCGAAATCTTCGCCGGCATCCCGGCCCTCTACGTGGCCGACGGACACCACCGTACGGCTGCCGCCGCACGCGTGGGCGCCGAGTTCAGGGCCAAGAACCCCCACCATACGGGCAACGAGGAGTACTGCTACTTCCTGGCCGTCACCTTCCCGGCCAACCAGCTGCGCATCATCGACTACAACCGCGTGGTGAAGGACCTCAACGGCATGACCCCCGAGGAGCTGCTCAAGCGTCTGGAGGAGAACTTCGTGGTCGAGGACAAGGGCACGGAGACCTACCACCCGACGGGGCTGCACAACTTCTCGATGTATCTGGCCGGCCACTGGTACAGCCTCACGGCCAAGAAGGGCACCTACGACGACAACGACCCCATCGGCGTGCTGGACGTGACGGTGCTCTCGAATCTGGTGCTGGACCGTCTGCTGGGCATCAAGGACCTGCGCACCTCGAAGCGGATTGACTTCGTGGGAGGCATCCGCGGCCTGGGCGAGCTGAAGCGCCGCGTCGACAGCGGCGAGATGGCCGTGGCCTTCGCGCTCTACCCCGTCTCGATGCAGCAGCTCATCAACATCGCCGACACGGGCAACATCATGCCTCCGAAGACGACGTGGTTCGAGCCCAAGCTGCGCTCGGGCGTGGTGATCCACTCCTTCGCCGAGGGCGACTGACAACCCCGACACACCTCCGCGCATCCGTGCGGGAGGGACAAACCGGAAACGGAGAGCGGCGCGCCGCTCTCCGTTTTTCGTAGAGGCCGGGGGGGGGAAGGGGCGTGCGCCAGACGGGCTCCGGCAAAAAGCGGGAGCCGACAAACACCGGAACATGCAAACGCCGGAGCACGCAAACGCCGGAACAGACAAGAGCGAAGCATGCGAAACCCGGGAGCAGACAAACGCCGGAGCGGACAAACGCCGGGAGCATGCAGGAATTGCGGCGCCGGCAAAAAATCGCGGCAAAAAGTTGGCGGTCCGCCCCTTTTTCGTATCTTTGTTTACAGAACAAACCAACAAAAAATTCTTCAGCCTATGAAATGGTTCATCCTCTGCCTGCGCAACTACGTGAACTTCAGCGGCCGCGCACGCCGCAAGGAGTACTGGTTCTTCGTGCTCTTCACCTTCATCTTCTCGATTGTGGCCCGACTGCTCGACCTGCTCATCTTCGGCCCGAGCGGCATGCTCATCTCGGGTCTGTTCGGTCTTGCCATGCTGCTGCCGCAGCTCGCCGTCCTGGTCCGCCGCCTGCACGACACGAACCGTTCGGGCAAGTGGGTGCTGGGATACTACCTCCTCACGATTCTGTGGACGGGAATTCTCATCGTCTGGGGCATGAAGTACTTCGTCGCCGCCATGCAGGGCACGGCAGGTATGCCCGTCGGATTCTCGATTTTCGCCATCGTGGGCGTTCTTGCCATCCTGGCCTACGCCATCGTGCTGCTCGTATGGAGCTGCCTGCCGGGAACGAAGGGCGAAAACCGCTACGGTGCCGACCCCAAGGCCGGGGAGATGGCTTAAATCTGACCCCGCGGATATATCCAAAAGACGGGAAGTTCGGGACAAAACCGGAACTTCCCGTTTTTATTTGTCATTTTTTCGCGAAGAAATATTGCGAACGATTAGCGGGAACGGGAAATTTTTGTATATTTGTAAGGAGCCTTCTCGTGTTCGGGCCTGCTGCGGGACCTACCCCCCTCACCGAACTGCGGCGAAAGGTTGCTTCGCAACACAACTAACTTACAATAGAACGGCTTATGGCTAAAATCAAAGGAACTATCGTTGTCGATAAGGAACGATGCAAGGGATGCGGCGTCTGCGTGGCCTCGTGTCCGTGCGACGTGCTCAAACTATCGGCGGAAGTTAACGGGAAGGGTTATCCCGTGGCTATGATGGCGAATCCCGACGCCTGCATCGGCTGCGCGTCGTGTGCGGTTATCTGCCCGGACAGCGTCATCACGGTTTATCGTCAAAAATTCGAATAGGCTATGGCAGAAAAAGAGGTAAAACTGATGAAAGGCAACGAGGTAATCGCCCATGCTGCGATACGCTACGGTTGCGACGGATATTTCGGCTACCCCATCACCCCGCAGTCGGAGGTCATGGAGACGCTCATGGAGCTCAAGCCGTGGGAGACCACCGGCATGGTCGTGCTGCAGGCCGAGTCCGAAATCTCTTCAATCAACATGGTATACGGCGGCGCATCGACCGGCAAGCGGGTGATGACCTCGTCGTCGAGCCCCGGCATCAGCCTGATGTCGGAGGGTCTGAGCTATCTGGCGGGCGCCGAGCTGCCCTGCCTGGTGGTCAACTGCCAGCGCGGCGGCCCGGGTCTGGGTACGATTCAGCCTTCGCAGGGCGACTACTTCCAGGCCTGCAAGGGCGGCGGCCACGGTGACTTCCACCTGATTGTCTTCGCCCCCAACTCGGTGCAGGAGATGCACGACCATGTGGCCGAGGCCTTCGACCTGGCCTTCAAGTACCGCAACCCGGCGATGATTCTCGCCGACGGCGCCATCGGTCAGATGATGGAGAAGGTGGTGCTCGCACCGCAGCGTCCGCGCCGCACCAACGAGGAGATTGCCGCCGAGTGCCGGACGTGGGCAGCCTACGGCAAGCCCGCCGACCGCGAGCGCAACGTCGTCACCTCGCTCGAGCTGCAGTCCGAGAAGATGGAGGTCATCAACCAGCGGCTGCAGGCCAAGTACAAGGCGCTCGAGGAGAACGAGGTGCGCTACGAGGCCATCGATTGCGACGATGCGGAGTATGTCATCGTGGCATTCGGCTCGTCGGCCCGCATCTGCTCGGCCACGGTCGAGATGGCGCGCGCCGAGGGTCTGAAGGTCGGCCTGCTGCGCCCCATCACGCTCTATCCCTTCCCCACGCGTCAGATTGCCGAGCTGGCCGAGCGCGGCGTGAAGGGCTTCCTCTCGGCCGAGCTCAACGCCGGCCAGATGGTTCAGGACGTTCGGCTGGCCGTCAACGGCAAGGCTCCCGTGGAGCACTATGGACGCCAAGGCGGCATGATGTTCGCGCCCGACGAGGTGCTCGAGGCGCTCAAGGAAAAACTGATTAAAAAGTAAAGACGATGGCAGAGGTTGAAATCAAACAGGAGAATCTGGTTTATTCGAAACCGAAACTCATCACCAATAATGTCATGCACTACTGCCCGGGCTGCAGCCACGGCACGGTGCACAAACTCGTCGCCGAGGTCATCGACGAGCTGGGCCTTGCCGAGAAGGCCGTGGGCATCTCGCCCGTAGGCTGCTCGGTATTCGCCTACAACTACATCGACATCGACTGGATTGAGGCGGCACACGGACGTGCGCTGGCCGTTGCGACGGCTGTCAAGCGGCTCCGCCCCGAGAACATGGTCTTCACGTACCAGGGCGACGGCGACCTGTCGGCCATCGGTACGGCGGAGTCGATTCACGCGGCGGCCCGCGGCGAGAACGTGGTTGCCATCTACATCAACAACGCCATCTACGGCATGACGGGCGGCCAGATGGCCCCGACGACGCTGCTGGGCATGAAGACGGCGACGACGCCCTACGGACGCGACGCCCATCTGAACGGCTATCCCTACAAGATTGCCGAGATGATGGCCCATCTGGACGGCGCCACCTACATCACGCGCCAGAGCGTCCACAAGCCGGCCAACGTGCGCAAGTGCAAGGCTGCCATCAAGAAGGCCTTCCAGCGCTCGATGGAGGGCAAGGGCTTCTCGCTGGTTGAGGTCGTTTCGACCTGCAACAGCGGCTGGAAACTCTCGCCGGTGGCTTCGAACGAGTGGCTCGAGCAGAACATGCTGCCCTTCTACCCCCTGGGCGATATCAAGGAGGTAAAATAAGAGAGGACGAACTATGAAAGAGACGTTAATTATCGCAGGTTTCGGAGGACAGGGAGTCCTCTCGATGGGAAAGATACTCGCCTACTCGGGCGTCATGCAGGATTACGAGGTGACGTGGATGCCCTCCTACGGCCCCGAGATGCGCGGCGGTACGGCCAACGTGACGGTGATTCTTTCGGACAAGAAAATCTCGTCGCCCATCGCCCATGAGTTCGACACGGCCATCATCCTCAACCAGCAGTCGATGGAGAAGTTCGAGCCGCTGGTCAAGCCGGGCGGCATCCTGATTTACGACACGAACGGCATCACGCGCCATCCCGTGCGCAAGGACATCGAGGTCTATACGATTGACGCCACGGCCGAGTGCGCCCGCATGGGTCAGGCCAAGCTCTTCAACACGATGATTCTGGGCGGTTACCTCAAGGTTCGCCCCATCGTCAAGATGGAGAACGTGATGGTCGGACTGAAGAAGTCGCTGCCCGAGCGTGCGTGGAAGATGCTTCCGCAGAACGAGGAGGCGATTCACCACGGCGGCGAGATTATCCGCAAGCGCGAGTAAGACGCGCGCCGCTGCAATGCATGCAAAATCGGGAGGTTCCTCTGGGGAGCCTCCCGATTTTCTTTTCATCCCTGCGGCTTGCAGAAGCCGGAAGGACCTGCCCCGAAGTGCGGGGGGGGGAGACAGGGCGCGGAACACGGGCAACCGTCCGCGGGACGCAGAAGACGGAGCCACGGGCGCGGGGTGCGGGGCGCGGGAGACGGGGGCACGGGCGCAGGGTGCGGGGCCGCGGGTGCGGGGCGCGGGGCGCGGGTGCGGAACACGGAAGACGCGGGCGTGGGGCGCAGGACGCAAAACGCGGAACACGTGGACGTGGACGCGGACGCGGACGCGGGCACGGGCACGGGGGCACGGGGTGCAGGACGCAGGACGCAGAACGCAGAACACGGGCTACTGGCCGCGGGCAGCAGAACACGGGAAACGGGGGCACGAAGTGCAGAAGACGGAAGACGCGGGCACGGGGTGCAGGACGCAGAACACGGGCTACTGGCCGCGGGCAGCAGAACACGGGAAACGCGGGCACGGGGCGCAGGAGACGGGGCATAGGAGACGGGGCACAAGCCCCCGTGCATGGACCGCAGCGCGACTGCATACACCCGCCCAGCCCCGCAACAACCTGCCGGGACCGTTCACAGCCGGGCGCCATCCGCCGCCGGGACCAATCCGCCGGGACCTTTCACGGCTGGACGCCCGCCGCCCGGCCCCGCAACAACCTGCCGGGGCCGTCCACAGCCGGGCGCCTTCCGCCGCGGCCGCCGCTACTTGTCGCGCGTACGAATCAGAATCACGCCGTTGCCACCGCGCACGCCGTACATGTTGTTGCCGCGCTGCACCTCGACCGACTTGACCTCGTAGATGCTGATGCTGTTGAGGCTCGAAACGGGCATCCCGTCGCAGACAATCAGCGCCGCCGAGGAGGAGTTGACCGAACTCTGACCGCGGATGACCAGCTCGCCGTTGATGAGCTGCAGCCCGGGAACCAAGGCCAGCAGCGCCGTCTGGAGGTCCGTAAAGCCCTTCTGGAGCATCATCTCGCCGGTGATGCCCGACGACGAGCCGGCATATTCACGCCGCTTGACATAGCCGAAACCGAGGTCCACCAGTTCCTCGTCCTCATCGTAGGAGGGCTGCTCGCCGCCCCACAGCACCTTGAGGCTGCGCCGTCCGTCGAGCGGAATCTCGACCTTCTCGCGCCGGTACTGCAGCAGGAGCGTGTCGGTGGGCTTGAGGTTCGTCAGACCGAAGCGCCCCTCGCGGTCGGCCACCGTACGCTTGTCGCTGTTCTTGACAAAGACGCGCACCTTGACCCCCTTGCCCGAGAGGTCCTTGACCAGTCCGTTGAAGGGGACATCGGAGGAGTCGTTCTGCTGGGCGCACAGCACGAAGGGCACCAGCAGGAGGAGCGGAAGCAGAAGTCGTTTCATCATGGCTCGTAGCGGTTAGGTTCGTAAAAGCGGAATAAGGCGGACCGCGAGGCGGGATACCGGGCCGGACGCACCGGAGATTGAGCCGTACTCATCGGAGGTTGCGCCGGAAGCATCGGAGCAGCCCCGCCGGGCCGCATTCCTTCTGCCTCAAATATAGAAAAAAGCGGAGAAACCAACAAATTTCCCCGCTTGAAGCCTTTATTGTCGAGGCCCATGTGCCTGCCGATGCGGGCAGAACCACCGAATGGAGGGGCATTGACCGGAACTGCCTTAAAGCCATCTCAAACCACCCGGAACTGCCCCCGAACCGGCCACAATCGGTCCGAACCACCCGGAACGCTACCGAAATGCTACCGGCCCGCTACCGGAACGAGCAGTTGTTGACGTCGCGCCAGCCGAGCAGCAGTTCGCGAACCGGAAGCCGCTTCTTGCCGGCCATCTGGAGCTCGTCGAGCCATATCCAGCCGTCGGCGCAGGCCACGCGCAGCGTGCGGCCGTCGCTGAAGAGCGTACCGGGCTGCTCGCCGTGCCGTGCCGCCTCGAAGCGGGCCGTAAAAATCTTGACGCTCGTCGCGGGCTCCGACTCCCCGTCGCGCACAACACCGCTCCAGGCGGCGGGATAGGGCGAGAGACCACGCACGAAGTCGACGATGCGCCGCCCCGGAAGGCTCCAGTCGATGCGGCAGTCCTCCTTGAAGAGCTTCGGCGCAGGCTTGAGCTGCCCGTCGTCGTACTCGGGCTGCGCCACGGGAGTGACATCGCCCGCAGCAAGGCGCTCGACCGTATCGAGCACCAGCTCCGTGCCGCGATGCATCAGCTTGTCGTACATCGTGCCGACGTTGTCTTCGGGCAGAATCGGCATGCGCGCCTGAGCCAGAATGGCCCCCTTGTCGATTTCGTGGTTGAGCAGGAAGGTGGTCACACCGGTCTCCCGCTCGCCGTTGATGATGGCCCAGTTGATGGGCGCCGCGCCGCGGTACTGCGGCAGCAGCGAGGCGTGGAGGTTGAAGGTGCCCAGACGCGGCATCGACCAGATGACCTCGGGAAGCATGCGGAAGGCGATGACGATGCCCAGGTCGGGCTGCAGCGCCCGCATCGCCTCGACGAATTCGGGGGCGCGCAGCTTCTCGGGCTGCAGCACGGGCAGCCCCAGTTCGAGCGCCGCCACCTTGACGTCGCTCTGGTGGACCTTCTGGCCGCGGCCGGCCGGCTTGTCGGGCGTCGTGACGACGGCCACCACCCGGTAGCCCCCGGCGACAAGCGCCCGGAGCGAGGGTACGGCAAATTCGGGCGTACCCATGAATACGATGCGAAGATTCTTTGCGTCCATTGTCTGCGAATTTGTCCGGTGGGCCCGTGCACCCTCCGCTCGCGGGGAGCGCCGAGGCCGCGGCCGCACCGGTGAAGGTGAAAAGGAAAGCCCCGCGGTGCGCACCGCGGGGCTTCGTTGCGTGGTACGCCCTACTTGAGCCCCAGCTTGTGGTGCATGCGCTCCTCCTTGGTCTTCAGGTAGCGCAGGTTGTAGGCGTTGGGGGCGATGACGATGGGGACAATCTCGTCGATGGTGATGCCGTAGCCCTCCAGACCGGCCCGCTTCTGCGGGTTGTTGGTCATCAGCCGCATGTGCTGGATGCCCAGCTCGCGGATGATGCTGGCACCGACGCCGTAGTCGCGCTCGTCGGCCCGGAAGCCCAGCTTGACGTTGGCATCGACCGTATCGAACCCCTCGTCCTGGAGCTTGTAGGCCTTGATTTTGTTGCACAGGCCGATGCCGCGCCCCTCCTGCTGGAGGTAGACGATGGCGCCCTTGCCCTGCTCGTCAATCATGCGCATCGCCTCGTGCAGCTGCTCGCCGCAGTCGCAGCGGCACGAGCCGAAGATGTCGCCCGTGGCGCACGAGCTGTGGACGCGTACGAGCACCGGCTCGTCAGCCGACCACGTGCCCTTGGTCAGCGCCACATGCTCCAGACCGTTGCTCTTCTGCCTGAAGGGGGTAATCATGAAGTCGCCCCATGCCGTGGGCAGGGGGACCGTCTCGCCCTTCTCGACAATCGACTCCTCGCGCAGGCGGTAGGCGATGAGCGAGGCAATCGAGATAATCTTGAGTCCGAACTTGCGGGCCACCTCGCGCAGCTGCGGCAGGCGGGCCATCGTGCCGTCCTCGTTCATGATTTCAATCAGCGCGCCGGCGGGCTGCAGACCAGCCAGACGGGCCAGGTCGACGGCTGCCTCGGTGTGGCCCGGGCGGCGCAGCACGCCCTTCTGGCGCGCACGCAGCGGATTGATGTGGCCCGGACGGCCCAGGTCGGCGGGACGCGTCTTCGGGTCGGCCAGCGCGCGGATGGTCGCCGCACGGTCGTGAATCGAGACTCCGGTGGTGCACCCCTCGCCCAGAAGGTCGACCGTCACGGTGAAGGGGGTGCCCAGCAGCGAGGTGTTGTTGGGCTCCATCATGTTGAGCTCAAGCTCGGCACAGCGCTCCTCAGACAGCGGTGCGCAGAGCACGCCGCGCCCCTCCTTGAGCATGAAGTTGACGATTTCGGGCGTGATTTTCTCCGCCGCGACGATGAAATCGCCCTCGTTCTCACGGTCCTCGTCGTCGACGACGATTACCACCTTACCCTGTCGGAAGTCATCGATGACCTCCTCGACGCTATTCAATATGCTCTCCGTTGCCATTTGGTTGGGATTTAGATTGTTCGTTCTTGCGTTTGAATTTGAGTTTGCTCCACTTCACCCCCTTGAACACTCCGTTCAGATGGAGCTTCTCGCGGAGCACCTTGATGCGACCGGCGTACCAGTCGGTATCGAGCAGCGACGAGTCGTTCGTCGCCTTGTAGGTCAGATAGACGGCGATGGGCGCGAGGATGAAGGTCGAGAGCCACATGCCGTAGACGGCATCCCAGCTCCCCTCCTTGGCCAGCTTCTCGCCCGTGATGCTGATGATGTAGTAGATGACGAAGAAGATGACCGAGATGACAATCGGCATGCCCAGTCCTCCCTTGCGGATGATGGCCCCCAGCGGCGCGCCGATGAGGAAGAAGATGATAATCGAGACGGGCAGCGAGGTCTTGCGGTGCCACTCCACCTTGCTGCGGTAGAGCTGGTTAAGCGCATCCTTCGACATCGACTCGTCGAACGAGAACATGTTGCGCGAATTCTTGGCCAGCGTCCGCGCCTGGTCCCACACCCGCTCCTTCTCGCGCACGGGAAGCTGCTTGAGCGAGTCGATGGCATACATGCGGCCGTAGCCGCGCTTGTCGACGCGCAGGCTGTCGACCATGGCCAGCACCGAGCTGTCCTTGGCGAAAATCTGCTCCTTGAGCAGCGGCTCGTACGAGCGGCCGGTCACCGAATTGACCTCCACCTCGAGCGAGTCGATGTCGTGCTGCAGTTCGTTGATGTTCTTGGTCTGGCTGTTGGAGAACTGGTCCGAGTTGCTCCGCTCCATCGCGAAGCCGTCCATCGAAATCCGCTGGTCCTGCATGTCGAACGTATGGTGGCGCAGCGAGCTCTTGGTATACCACTGGCTGTTGCGCGTCTGCTCGTAGGTCTCGCCGTGGAAGAGCGTCACCAGCAGGAACTTCTTGTCGTCCGAGAGGCGGATGTAGCCCGAATCGGCCACAATCGTGTTCATGTTGCCGTTCACCTCGCGGTTGTCGTAAATCAGCACGTCGCGCAGCAGGTGCGTCTCGGGGTCCTGACGCCCGACGCGAATCGACATGTTGTCGATGCCGTTGAAGAAGAGGCCGTCCTGGAACTCGATGGTCTGCTTCTGCTGGCGGATGTCGTAGAGGATGCTGTACATCTTCTTGTTGGCGTAGGGGACCAGGTTGTTGCTCACGAAGAAGCTGCCCACGGCGATGATGCCCACCACCACCAGCAGCGGCCGCATGATGCGCGGCAGCGACATGCCGGCCGACTTCATGGCCAGCAGCTCGTAGTTCTCGCCCAGGTTGCCCATCGTCATAATGGCGGCCAGCAGCGTGGCCAGCGGCAGACCCAGCGGAATCATGTTGGCCATGGCGTAGGCCATCAGTTCGATGATGATGCCTGCGCTGAGGCCCTTGCCCACCAGCTCGTCGATGTAACGCCATACGAAGTTCATCATCAGGACGAACATCACGATGAAGAAGGTCATAATCATCGGTCCGAGGTAGGACTTCAGTATGAGTTTGTAGATGGTTTTCATGCTACGCTTCCACAGTCATTTGCAGGGGGCCGGTGAACGGCAGGCACAAAGATACAATAAAAAAACGAATAAACGGCCTTCGCGGCGGACTATCCGCAGCCTTCCGTCGGGAAGTTTCGCGCGGCGGCGGGCTGCGTCAGCCTCCGTGCAGCAGAATAGGCTGTACTCTAAGAAATTGCGGCCGGGAAGAACCACCCCCAAAAAACGCCGCACGGGAGGGGCCATGAGGCCGCGTCAGCGGTCGGCGCCGGCCACGGGCTCCGACACCGGAGCAAGACGCGGACGCAGCCGTGCGCAGAGGCGCGCGACGACCAGCAGCAGCGTCAGGATGAAGATGATGGCCGCACCGGGGGGCACCTCGAAGCCGTAGCTGAGCACCAGCCCCCCGACGTTGCCCGCCACGGCCACGAGCGGCGCGGCGAGGGTAATCGTGCGGAACGACTTCGAGAAGCTGTTGACAATCACCACCGGAATGGTGAGCAGCGAGATGAGCAGCACGATGCCCATGATGCGAATCGAGAGGACGATGGTCACGGCGATGAGCGCCGCCAGCAGGTAGGAAATCACGCGCGTATGGATGCCGCGGCTGCGGGCGAACTCGCGGTCGAAGGCGACGTACATGACCGGACGCAGCCAGAGCAGCGCCCCGGCAATCAGGAGGGCCGTCAGCACGGCGAGCGCCGCAACGTCGCCGTCGGTCACCGTCACGATGCTGCCGAAGAGATAGGCCGACAAGTCGCCCGAGGTGTATCCCGGGCGGAGCGACATGAAGAGCGCCCCGACGGCCATGCCCACCGACCAGATGATGCCGATGGCCGAATCCTCGCGGATGCGCCCCCGCGTCGAGGCCCACTCGATGCCCAGCGCCGAGAGGACGGCGAAGAGCATCGCGCCCAGAATCGGATTGGCACCCAGGTAGAAGGCGATGCCCAGCCCGCCGAACGACGAGTGGGTGATGCCGCCCGCCAGAAAGACCATCCTCCGGCAGACGACATAGGTGCCGACGATGCCGCAGGTAATGCCCGAGAGGATGCAGGCGATGAAGGCGTTCGAGAGATAGCCGTATTGGAAGAGGTCGCTGAAAAATTCCATAGTACAGTTGGAGCGTCTGCAAAGGTACATCTTTTGTGCCCGGGAAGCAACTCGCGGCGCATAAAAAAGCGCTGCCGTCCCCCTCGCGAGGACGGCAGCGCCGCATGACAAGAGGCTGAGTGCCTCAGAAGAGAATGGCCAGACGCGCCTGAGGGCCACTCGGCCGCCCCGGCGTAAAGACGCTGACACCCGCTTCAACGTAGATAGACTGAATAGAACCGCGACAACTCAACAAGACACCCATCCGGAGCCGCCCGCCGGGACCTGCCGCAGCCCCCCTCCCTCCCGGCCGCGACAGGCAAAAAAATGCGACCCGAAGGTCGCATTAGAAAGTTTTCAAGAGCCGTATTCTGAGGCATTTGCCCCCAAAACAGGCCTAATATTCCTCCTCGTTGAAGATGTATGATAGTTATTTATTTTCATATATTTACACACAAAATATGCTCAACATATATAGTTTTTAGAAAGTATATTTTCTCATCAATTCCATCCACCCCATCACCCTCATTTATTCATACGGTGCTGATTATAAGCATTTAGCATGGAAAGATGTTTGGACATGGTAGCGGCCATTTCCTGTTCGATGACCACATTCAAATCCTGCTCCATTGACGGATGCTGAGCCATGTAACAATTACGAAGACTGTCCTCCATAGCCCTTGCCTGATTGAAGCAATCGGCACATAGACGGACCGCTTCATTATAATTCGCATCGTTAATCTCCGTAACAGAGGCGTAATAACGTGTAAAAGCCTGCTTGTGTGCAACCCGAATCGCCTGTCTGAATCGACTCAATTCAGCAGATTCCGTGGTGGCATCTTCCACCTGCTGAGTCCTTATGGGAGCATCTTCAAGTGGCTCGTCCGATGATTGAGCAGAATGCTGCAGAAACAAGCCCCCAAAAACGCCGAACAATATAATGCCGCACACACCGACTGCTATCGCAAGATACCGCCTACCACGCCTCCGCTGAAGGTCATGCATCAAGGCTTCAATACTTGGATAGCGTTCGTCGGGATTGGAACGAATCGCTCGATGGACAACTCCCGCAAAAGAGGGTGTAATATATTTTATTACATTACCCAAAGCGAATACATCGGCACGCAGACTGGCAGACTGAGGGGACGCAAACTGCTCGGGCGCCGAATAGGCATGCGTTCCGCAGGCGATTGCCGAATAACAGTCCGAATAGGCGAATCCAAGGTCTATCAACTTGACATGGTGCCCGTTTGCCGTTATCAGGATGTTGTCAGGCTTCAGGTCGAAATGGACAATCTGACGTGCATGCAGATACTTCAAGCCTTCGGCGATTTCATCAATAATGCGCAGGGCCTCAGATTTGGAAAGCTTGGGATGCTGTCTTATATATTTTGTCAAAGTCTCACCATCCACATACTCCATCAAAATATACACTCCATGGGCATCTCTCCCTTTGGAATGATACCTGACGATATTCGGATGGTCAAGACGAATACCCAAGTCAAACTCTTTTTCGAAGGCTGCAAGATATACGGGATTATCTGCAAATTCAGGTTTCGGGCGTTTCAGGAAAAACCACTTTCCCCATATGCGGACCTTATAGGACAGAGAGGTAGCGCCATCACTTGACAGCGCTTCAACCTCATCAAAAGGCACATCGACAGATTGCTGCTCAAATTCGGAAGACTCCCAATTCATCACCTCGCCGTTTCCCGCAAAAATAACGATTATTCGAGGAGTTTCAAATAGGTCAGTCCACTGATTTTACCCGCCGTAAAACGTCCGATATTCAAACCGTCCCGCACAACGCGGTTGATGATGAGTGGATAGTTCAGATAGAAGTTGTTGACCTCGACCACATCCTCAAGATGCAGTTTGCTGTTGGTGCTTCCAACTACCCTGAACTCCTTTCCGCCAAGATATTCAAGGATGACCTTACGGTCGGGATAATATTGAAATTCGACCTTCGCGCCTGCCTTCAGTTCCGCGACGGAGATTTCATGACAGGCATCCGCATCCGCGGCCTCCGCCTTCTCAAATTGGGAGTTGCCCTCTTTGGATAGGCTAACCACATAGACATCCCAATTTTCAAATCCAAGATATTGCGCAATGACGTCAAGTGTATACAGTCGAGGCTCCCGCACGCTGTCGATAGCCCCCAACAACCGCTTGATGGTATTGGTAGAGATTCGTTGCTTGGTTGTACGCTCGATATCATAAGCCAACTGTTCGTAATCCGACGGATAGCGAATCGTCTTGCCGAGTTTTGCTTCAATATGTTGGCGAGTAACAACCGAAAGTATCATTGTTTTTGTTTTTCCAATACAAAATTAAAACAATTTATCCAAAATACTCCAACGTGGACGAAATGGATGAAATGGACGCAACGGATGGAGTGGACAACAAGGATAATTTGGATGCAATTCATTGTCTAATAATAACTTATTTTTGTATCAAAACAACACACCATGAAGAAACTCATACTGATTACAAGTCTAATTTTGGGAACAATATGCTCTGCGGCAGCACAGGGAAGTTCCTACACATTGGTTCAGGCGACGATTGTTTCATCGGATATCGTCAGGCTGCAAATCAATGTATTCTGCAAGGATAAACAACGAATAGAGACCGAAGCTCAGTGCGCAGCCATCCGTGCGGTTTTATTTGACGGAGCAGGCGTTCCTCCCTATACAAAGCCGCTACTGAACGAAGGCGAACAGACCATGAAGCAGACCTTTCCCTCCTATTTTAACAACCTATTCACGTCCCGATATCCTGATTTTATCAGACAGTGCACGGCTAAATCAAAGTTCAAGCGGTCGGATAATAAATCAACCTTGTACGAGGTAGATGTCAAGATTCTCTTGCTCAGAAAGGACTTGGAGAAGAATCAGATTAAGCGTCAGATGGGATATTAAGTCATGATACGAATTGCCATACTTATAGGATTAACTTTTTTCTCTCTGTCTACCTGTGCTCAGCAGGTTATGCAGCCCAAAATCATGGTCATACCCTACACCAAAGAGGGAGAAGACATCCGAACCGTTTTAGAGAAAGATGCCAACAAACGGATTGTACTGACCAAAATCAAAGAGGCTTTCGATGAACGCGGGGTTTCAACCATCGATTTCGTCGCCAAACTGAAGGCGATTGAAAGCGGGGAGATTTTCAACATGGAGAACAAAGGCGATATCAAAAGCCAAATTATCGACATGTCAGGGGCCGACATCTATGTTGAAGCGGAGATTGTTTGTCAGCAAAACAGGGTGAACGGGCAGACCAATCCTGAAAGTTTCGTCAAAATCATCATCACATCATACGATGCAGCAACAGGAAGTTCTCTCTCGAACAAAGTCGGGGAAAGCGGACATTTCTACACAAAGGACATCGCCAAGTTGGCCATGCGGGCCATCGCGTCCTGCGCAGACGATTTTTTGCAGGTCATGCAGGCAAAGTTTACGGCGATTGCCGAAAACGGAAGGTCCATCATGCTGCAAATCGGCTTCGAGGAGAACTCTCCGTATACCATGGAATCCGAGGTCGGCACAGACGGGTTGCTGCTTCAGGATGAAATCGAATTGTGGATAGAGAGCCATGCATATAACAACAACTATCATTTACAGGGAGTGAGTCCCACCAAAATGATATACGACGACATCAGACTTCCTCTTATCGACGAAAATACGGGCAACAACTATACCGTAAATCGGTTCGGATTGGAGCTGCTGAAATTTTTCCGCTCATTGGGTCTTCAGATTACCCGCAGCATCCGCGGAAATACCTTGTACATCACCGTAAAATAGCCCGCCATGCATCGATTCCTTCTTTGGACCTTTCTCTTCCTGTTTTCGGCAGAGACGTTCCAAGCTCAGACCACCCGAGACATCGGGAAGATAGTCTTGGGGGTGAAGATTCTTCCGTCGGCCTCCGCAGAAACGCATGCCCTCGGAGAGTATCTAAGCGATAAAATAGGCCAAATAGCCACTCGAGCAGGATACTCATCCTATGGGGACTGTTACTTTTTCATCGCGCCCGACATCATCGTCGAACATGTAGAGATGGCGGAAGGTGGCATGAAAAACATATACATCGTCTCGGGAGTCTTATCGTTATCCATCCAAGAGAGGGATAATGGAACGATTTTCTCATCAATCGTTCTTCCGTTCAAGGGCTCAGCCTCGAAAAAAGAGACAGCCATCAGAAATGCCATAACGGGTATCGATTACCATGCCGTATCGAAGTTGCTCGATGCGGCAAAAGCCAAAATCCTCTCCTACTACGAAGCCCAAGCCGACGCTATCTTCACACGCGCCGACTCCTACGTGCAAAACAAGAAATATGATGACGCGATTGCCTGTCTCATGACGATTCCCGAGGAGCTGTCCGACCTTTACAAAGAGGCGCTGACCATAGCAAACAGGATATACGAAATACGGAATACGGAGATTCGCGAACAAGAGCTCGAAGCACGTCACAACCGCAACGCAGAAATCTTGTCGCATGCAAGGAGTTTGTTGGCCATGCACAATCCAACGGAAGCCCTCAAAATACTATGGGACTATCAATCGGGAGACGACGCCCAAGACACCCTCTACTATTCAATGACATCCGAAGCGGAGACTCAGATTTCGGAAGGAGAAAAGAGAGCGATGGAAAAGGAACGGCAGGCATACGAAGACAGAAAACGACAAGAGGACCGCGAGTGGGCCATCAGAGAGAAGAGTACAGCGCATCGAATGGCTGTTGAGAAGCAACACATGGAACAGGAACACGCGGAATCAATACAGGAATTGCAATTGGAGCAGCAACGCATTGATGCAATAAAAAGCATTGCCTGCGAATATCTCAGAACGCATAATCAGTCTAACCACAACACTTATTAAATCCTCTATTTATGAAAAAATTATTATTACTACTGAGTCTCTGCGGTTATCTGCTCACCGCTGCCGCGCAAACGGCCACAGACAGCAACGGCGATAAAATCTATCGCGGAAATATCGCAGTCTTCGTCCGAGAAGACAAGTACGTATTTGATTCGAAATCGCCGCAGCAGAAGTTCACCAAAACACCAACAAAAAACAACGTCGAAACGGTAACCTACGCATGGATAACCCAAATTCTCCAAAACGAAGGATTTCGCATTGTCAATCGTGATGACAGTCTTACAAAAGACGTTATAATGATGCTAAACGAACAGAAGTCCGAAGATTATCTGAACGGCCTGTCCAACCAAGCAAAAAATCAGGGGGCCGATTGGCTTTTGTTGGTAGACATGACTACCCTCGTCGAAGAGAACAAATACATCACGTTGGACCACTCCTATCGTTTAATCAGTGTTGAGAACAACATTGGGCATCACGCGCAGACCGAGCAAAAATTTACGTGGAAAGGAACAGAAGCCTTCAGACAGGAGATGGCTCAATCAATAACAGAGAATAGAGCATTCTTCATCAACTTCGTGCGCAGGTTCTTCCCCGTACAGTTTGGCATCACAGAGGTCAAGGGGTCGCATGTCAAATTAGCCGCATACCAACCTGTCGGGGCGCTCACCAAAGACGACAAAGTATACATCTATCACTATGGAAACGAAAAAGCCCTCTATCAAGGTCAAGAAGAAGAGTTCAATGTACTGAAACTGCTTGCCATCGGTGACAATTTCCGTTTGGATGGCGGATATTTGGTAGCCAAGACAGACAACGCAATAAAAAGTGCGGAGAATACTTTTGCCTGTCTGACTGAGAAAAACACGTTGGCGTTGGAACAGAGGTTCTTCACCTCACTCATTGAACTCCCCTACGATACACAGACGCGCGAAGGGTATCTCAAGAAGCGTATCAATCAAGCAGTATACTGCGCCATTGGACAACTGCCTCAGTTGGGCCTCATCGAAAGCAGCATGCTCCCCAAATTAAAAGACGAGAGGGAACTGCAGAAGGGTGAAGCATTTATGGATGGACACACGGTTGAGCAATTCAAGGCAGTTGGAGCTTCATTCCTAATCACTATCTCCAACTTCAAAACCGATGTAAAGAACCCCGATATCGTATCTTTCACGCTGAGCTTCCTTGACGTAGCATCCAATGTCATCATCAAAACCTTTGATGTAAGATGCCACATATCAAACCTTGACAAGGCTGCAAAATATTATTTGTCGTATGTCTTCACATTCCCGTGCGCTGTAAGCAAAATCGACAATAAAACGGTCGAGCTTTATTCGAAGGCTCCTATCGGAGCCAATGTCGGAGATTCTTTCATTCTGACCTTCATCAAAACGACCGCAACGCCCAATGGAGCTCCCGTATCGCAACGTGTCGAATTGGCAACCTTGAAGTACGCCGAATACCAAGGCATGAAACACAAGTTCATCATTGATAAGATACAAAGCAAAACGGACATGAAACATATCTCAGAGTATCTGAATACGACGAACTTCTTCCTCTTAACCAATTCGCCTGAGCCCGAATTGATAAAAGTTGCATCAGACGAATTCGGGAAGCAAAAGAAGAAGAGCGGCTTCATGAGCCGTTTGGCGAATGCCGTAACCGTTCAAGCAGCTTCAGACGAACAAGGAAAACAAAAGAAGCAAATCAGCTTCAAGAGCCGTTTAGCGAATGCGGTAACCGCTCAATAAAATGATTAAAAAAATCTAAATAAAGATTATACAATAAATATCTGCCACCCGCGATGGATGGCAGATATTTTTGTATTGAGAGGTCAGCATTAATCACAAAAGCAGCCCTTTCGGACTGCTTTGGATAAGTGTAATCGCTCGATTCTGAGCGATTTGAACTTTAATATTCCTCCTCGTTGAAGATTTATGATATTTATTAATTATCAATTGTTTATTATGTATTATATGATTATCATATAAGTTATTGAAAAGTTTATTTATGATAAAAAACAATACATCAACTAACTCTGCTTCAGCTTTTCATTTATTATATAATCAATGATGAGTATGCATCTTGAATCTCTTTAACATTGGTATCAAATGTATTTTTAAAAATAGGATTTGTGCTATATTGAACTACTGTATTCTCCAATTCCTTAACCATCGTTTCAAACATTGTTCTCTGATTATATATATATTGTAAATCTTTTTTCATTTCTTCAATTGTTGTATTGTATGGATTATAATCATATTTTATTCTCATTTCTTTCATCTTTTTTCCAAAATTCTTAATAGTATTGGGCATTGCTTTCCATGTCTCTGTATGATTATCCCCATCATAGCCTTTGATATTATTAAATATTAATCGTGCAATATGATAATAGCCATAGTATATCCTAGCGATTGCTTGCCCAATCATAGGTGGCTCCATTTTGCTTAATATCATTGAACTAACAGTGAAAAGATCTCTTACGCTTAATAATAATTGTGTATAATCATAAGGCGCAATTGGTTCTGCTGCTGCACATGAAGTAAAACCAAGTGAAATAAATATAATTAATACAACAAGTAGAAATTGAAACGTAGAATTATTCATTTGACGAGACTATAAAATATGATTACAATATAATTATTATTGATATATGTTAAACGCGATATTAGTCGTACATTCGATAAATTCGCTTTGGATATTGAAAACGCACCTTCTTCTCTGTCTGTTCCTTATAATTTTATAGAATTTGTATCATTAAGATATTTGCAAAATATTGTGTCCTATTTTATATTAAAAAGATAATCTATCACAAAAATATCTGCCATCAGAAACGGTGGCAGATATTATTTTAGTACAAACTTGAATTTAATACAGTTATTTTATTTCATGTTCAAAAAAATACAACGGGTAATCCAAATGATAATCAATGTGTCCATGATCTCGTATCATTGTTAAAATCTTTCCCATTGAATTTCTCCCACTTAGAGTATAATTACAGTATTCAAATAACGTCTCTTCATATATCTCCTGTATCTTGCCAATATTAGATTCAAATTGTTTCATTTTCTGCTGATGGCGTTTCTGTGCTGACTCAGTTCGAGGATGCTTTAATTTTTCCTCTCGACAAATTTCTTCTTTTCGTAAATCTGTAATATATTTTCTTACACTATTGCGCGTCTTGTTAATAAGATCACGTTTTTCGAGATCCTGACAGCCCCATTTTAAAACTGACTCATTAGTTCGCTTCATCGTAGCATCCTCTACAATAATCTTGCCCATCGTCGTGTTGAGAAGCCTCCTAAACCCTTCATTCTGTTCATATTTAAGATTTATCACATATTTCATAACTTCAATATCGAAATCAGCATCATGCCAATTGGGGTGATGGTATGCCTTATACTTATTTCGATTCACAAATATCTTTTTACACCACATCGCATTATCATATGCCAACACTTCTTTCTGAAGATTAGGATATCCTGAGAACCGCAATGCGATGAACAGATGCTCTGACGTGTAACAATGATGCCCGAACAAATCAACAGGGTAAGCAGTACTCATATTTGAGAAGGCTCCATACTTACCCGACAGCTTCGAGAAGGGTATTATATCCGCAGCCTTGTAATGCTCCGTGCGCCCAAAGACTATGCGATAAGGATTATAATCAGAGACTATCTCATCGGGAGTTGTGTACAAATCCCGAATGGGCATATTCAACACCCTTGACATATTCTCCAACTGCTTTTTACTGACATTCTCTCCCCTTAAAACATGATAACAATGTTCACGGGTAATGCCAAGCATCTCTGCAAATTGTCTTACAGATATATTTCTCTGATTTATAATTTGTTTAACTCTTAATTCATTCATATAATTTTATTTTTCATAAATGTAATAATTTTTATTACAATATATATCTTTTAATTAATAAAATTACATGAATAAAATTGCATGACTATTCTTGTAATTATTTTTCTGATTTATAGAAAAATAAGCCAAAAATAGATGCAGTGGCAGGGGTGGTTGTTATATTGTCCTGTCACTGCATAAAATGTCTCGCCAATCAAGTTTAGTTCTTCCTTTAGTAAATCTCACAACTGAGGCGAGATGATAGTAGAACATATTGGTCAGGAAGTCTTTATCAAAAATCAAATCAACAGATTGGACCATATGCACCGCAGAGCAGTAGGTTCTGATTTCATCTGCATTTAGGTGAACTTCAAGTCTATGCAGAGACTTTGGATTATTGTAAAAGTCCAAAATATATTGTTTGTGGCTTTCTGTCTCCACCTCCGTTTTCTTGTCATAACAACACACACAAATGCCTTTGGTTTTGTCATGCAACGCCTTCTTTTGCTTAGCATAAAAGGTCGGATTCCTAAGACGTTCGAGACTAACCGAATAGTCAATATGAAACTCAGGAATAATCAGCTTTCTGTCCTTGATTGCCTTTCCATTCGCAATCGTTGTAATCTGCTCGTTCTTGTATAATCTTCGTATGATATTGACTATATTTTTTCTAAAATCCTTGGTTAAATCAATCGCCGTAATATTGTTGAAATGCAGATTCAATTGGCGGGGAATATCAAGAGTAGTACGGAACTGTTCACCGTCGTATAAAACTCGATTCTCAAATTTGAACCATACATAGCAGGTGTCCGTATCCCCATATTGCCCAAAGTATAAACTCCCCACTTGATGTTTATCATTATCGAACACCCGAAACAAATAGCGGAAGTGCTGTCCGACAATGCGAATCATAGAAAAATTTGTGAAATCAATATGTTCCCCCAAAGTCACAGAACTCAGATTGTCAAGCAATGAAGGCTCCGCAATGTAGCAGAGCCTCAACTCATCGATAATCGTTGTACCTAACTTACATGATACCATCCGCTTTTTCAGATTCTACACTCTTATTTTTGGACGGCACATTTTGCCAATAGGCTTTCAAACCTTGAGAAATGTGTTGTGTGTGGCTGTAGCTTTTGCTTCTGCCTCGAAGAGCCTGACTGATTTTTTGTTTGGTAACATCGTCCAACTCACGAAATTTTCGCTTGTAATTTTTATTATCCATACTTATTTTTCCT